>JADMIO011167676.1_pt1 | contig 111357 bp, 89 predicted proteins | sample 8958161 | NCBI WGS metagenome assembly JADMIO01 (sample SAMN16585339, study PRJNA669376) | soil metagenome | isolation source: Crop rotation soil | place: USA: Cullars Rotation, Alabama | collected 2011 | reverse complement strand
GACAACTTGTCCACGTGGAATTCTAAGCTTAGGATCCCAATGTGCTGGAAAGAGGATGAACTCGCCGTTCGATTCGGTGATTTCCTTGAGGATCGCCTTGAGCCGGTCCTCGAACTCGCCGCGGTACTTGGTGCCAGCGAGCAAGGCGCCTAGGTCCAAGGCGACCAACTTCTTGTCGCGCAGCGATTCGGGCACGTCGCCGTCGATAATGCGCTGGGCGAGGCCTTCGACGATCGCGGTCTTGCCGACCCCAGGCTCGCCGATGATCACCGGGTTGTTCTTGGTGCGGCGGCTCAAGACCTGCATGACACGGCGGATCTCGTCGTCGCGCCCGATCACAGGGTCGAGCTTGCCGCGCTTCGCCAGGTCGGTGAGGTTGCGGGTGTAGCGCTCCAGCGCCTGGTACTTGGCTTCGGGATTCTGGTCGGTGACGCGGTGCGAGCCGCGGATCTCGAGCAAGACCTTGAGCAGGCTGTCGCGTTTAATGCCGTTTTTCTGCAGCAAGGCCTGGGCCTTGGTGCCGCTGACGTCGACCAAGGCGAGCAAGAGATGCTCGGTCGAGACGAACTCGTCTTTCAGCTTATTGGCTTCGTCCATCGCCCGGTCGAGCACTTTCTTTAAATTGGGACTCAAGTACTCGCCGCTGGCCCCGCTTACCTTGGGCAAGCGTTCAATCTCCTGGTTGATCTCGGCCTTTACTTTAGAGGGGTCGGAACCGTGCCTCTGCAAGATCGGGATGACCAAGCCTTCCTTCTGGTCGAGCAGGGCGAGCAGCAAGTGCTCCGGCTCGACTTGTTGGTTGCCGAATTCCCCGGCCTTATGCTGGGCGTCGACGACGGCTTCCTGGGCTTTGATTGTAAATTTATCGAGGCGCAAAACCGATTCCTTCCTTTTAGAAAAAAATGGTACCGCGAGGCCATATCGTCAAGGGATTGGCCAAGGAAATCAAGTGGTATCTCGCCGAAGCCATCGGCGAAGGCGGATCGTATCGAATCGAAATAGGATTGTCGTTTAAAAGGAGACGTGGAGTTGGCGGGCCCGCTTCATCCAAGTTCGGGCGACCACGACGATAAGTGCGAGCACGGTCACGATGACGATGCCGAGGAAAGCGACGCCGATGATCGCGCCCTTGGTCAAGGGAGAGTTAGGGTCGGTCGCGCAGACCGCGCAAGCTTCGGCGCGATTGCTGACCAGAAGCCCGAGGGCGACCAATCCCACCGGCAAGACGCGCCATTTTTTCCGGAACCATTTGAAATACTGAACCAAGGCAAGCAGGCCCAGGGCGCCGATCCCCGCCAGTACGAGGCTGAACACGGTCCCGGTTGCCCGGTAATCCCACATCCCCCAGATCAGCAGAAAAAAACACAGCGCCGCCGATACCGAGATGAAGAAAAGATGAAAAACCTTAAGCGACATGCATTACCAAAGCTGGCTGGAACGCAGCATGTTCTGGTTCGTCAGCAGCGTAATCAAGAGCAACACGAAAAAGAATACCACCGTGAACGCGAGCACGCCATAGATGGCCTTTTTCTCGGAAACGAGATGCATGAAGAAAAGCGCGACCAAGGCGCCCTTCAGGCTGGCGATCGAGAGCGCGATGATGATGTGGTAGGTCGGGGCGACGTGCAAATGCGAAGCCCATACCGTGATGAGCGTTAAGACAGCGAGCGCGACGAACACGAAGATATAAATCTTCACGTGCTTCATCATGTCGTTTAAGTGTTCTTGGTCCATACACCACCTATAATAAGTACAAAGCCGGGAAGAGAAAGATCCAAACCAAATCCACGAAGTGCCAATAAAGGCCGACAGCCTCGATGCGGGTCGCGAGCAGGCGGGGGTTCTGCTCGTGCATCTTCTTGCTCGAAATCAGGAAATACAACAGCACCGCGATGCCGCCGATAATGTGCAAGCCGTGGAGGCCGGTGATCGTGAAGTAGATCCCGTAAAAGTTATTGGTCGCAGGACTGATGTGGTGCTCGAATTTGTGGGCGTATTCGAAGCCCTTGATCACCAAGAAGCCGCAAGCCAGCAAAATCGTCACCGAGAGAAAGAGCTTATAGCGCCCGAACTTACCCATCATCAGCGACGCCCAGGACATAACCATAGTCACCGAGGAGGTGATCAGGATCATCGTGTTGACGGTGGCGAGCGGGATATTGAGCAGCTCTGGACCGTGCGGCCAGGCGCTGTTGCCGGTGCGCAGCAGGATGTAAGCGGAGAACAAGCCACCGAACAGCATGACTTCCGACGCGAGGAAGGCCCAGATCGCGAGCTTGTTGTTGGTCACCCCGGTGACGGGGTGCGGGGTATCGATATAATGGATTTCTGCGGACATGCGATTTTCCTTTTTTCCTAAACTTTGCCCTCAGCCAAATGCTGCGGAATGAAATCCGTGGGATGGTTGGGCACGCTGTACTCGTAAGGCCCGCGGTACACCGTGGGCTCGTGCAAGAAATTGCCGTGCGGCGGCGGAGTCGGCGTCGCCCACTCCAGAGTGGTCGCTTCCCAGGGATTGTCGTTCGCCTTCTTGCCGTACTTCATGCTGAGGAAGAAATTGAGGATGAAGATGAGCTGCGCCGCGCCCAAGGCCCAGGCCGAGAACGAGATGAAGATGTGCAGCTTCTGCACCGCGATCATGTTGGTATAGACCGACGGGTCGGCGATGCGGCGGTTCAATCCGGCCATGCCCTGGATAAACATCGGGAAGAAGATCCCGTTGATCGCGATGAAGGAAAGCCAGAAATGCATCTTGCCCCAGAAGCGGCTCATCATCCGGCCGGTCGCCTTCGGATACCAATGGTAGATGCCGGCGAACAGCGCGAATAGGGTGCCGGGCGCGACCACGTAGTGGAAGTGACCGATCACGTAATAAGTATCGTGCAGATAGATGTCGGAAGCGGTCAGGCCGAGCGGTAACCCGGTAAGGCCGCCGATTGCGAACATCGGCAGGAAGGCGAGCGCGAAATGCATCGGCAAGGTGAAACGGATCGAGGCGCCCCAGAGCGTCAGGATCAGGACGGTGAGGATGATGACCGACGGGATCGAAATGATCATGGTCGTCACCTGGAAGAAGTTACTCATCGCCGTGCCCATGCCGGTCATGAACATATGGTGCGCCCAGACCACGAAGGACATGAAGCCGAGGAACAGGATCGCGTAAATGATCGTCTTGTACCCATAGAGCGGCTTGCGGGTGTTGGTGACGATGATCTCGGTGATCAAGCCGATCGCCGGCAGGATCAAGACGTAAACTTCGGGATGCGCCAAAAACCAGAAGAGATGCTGCCAGAGCAAGGGATTGCCGCCGCCCGCCACCGCGAGCGGCGCGTTACTGACCACGAGTCCGCTCGTCAAGAAGAAGCTGGTACCCGCGAGCCGGTCCATCAACTGCAAAACACCGGCGGCTTCGAGCGGCGGAAACGCGAGCAAGAGCAGGAAGGACGTCACGAACTGCGCCCAAACGTGGAACGGCATCCGGAAGAAGCTCAAGCCCGGAGCTCGCAATTGCACGATGGTGACGATGATGTTGACGGAACCGAGCAACGAGGAAGTGATCAGCATCACCATGCCGAACAGCCACCAGGTTTGGCCGCCCATCGCGTAATCGGAGAGCGGCGGGTACGAGGTCCAACCCGAGTTGGCCGGTCCGCCTTCGGGAATGAAGAAGCTGAGCAGCATGATCACGCCGCCGACGAAGTAGCACCAGTAACTCGCCGCGTTCAGCCGGGGAAACGCCATGTCGGGCGCGCCGATCTGCAAGGGCACCAGGTAGTTGCCGAAGGCGCCGACCGCGAGCGGGACGACTCCGAGAAACACCATGATGGTGCCGTGCATCGCACCGAGCGAGTTGTAGAAGTCGCCGGTGATCATCCCGCCGGCCATCGACTCCTTAAAAATATACTTGCCGAAGATGCCGATCGGAAACGGTTCGTTGGGATACGCCAGCTGCCAACGCATGATCATCATCAGGCAGAACCCGAAAAACAGGAAGCAGAGCGCCGTGATGCCGTATTGGATGCCGATCACTTTGTGGTCGACCGAGAAAATGTATTTGCTGATGAAACCCAGTTCGTGATGCTCGGCGTGGGTATCGTGTTCGTGTGCTTGCGGCTGATGCATAACTATCCTTTATGAACCTGACTGGATTCCGCTTGCGCGGGCACGGCCGGTGCCGCCGGCTTGAAGGGCCGGGGCTGTTCCTTCGACCATTTTTCGAAATCCTCTGGGGAGTCGACCTGCATGTAACCCTTCATGTTGGTATGCGAGTTACCGCAAAGCTGCGAGCAGATGATCTCGAACGCGCCGGTCTTGGTGGCTTGAAAATGGATCGGGACGATCAGGCCGGGAGTCGCGTCCTGCTTGAGCCGCATCACCGGCACGCCGAAGCTGTGAATCACGTCCTTCGAAGTGATGTGGGCGATGACCGGCTTGTCGATCGGGAAATGGAATTGATTGACCGTGAAAAAATCGTCGGCGGCGTTGGGATCGTCCTTGTCGACGCCGACCGGGTTGACGTCGCTGACGAACTTCGGATCGGTGCGGCCGAACTTATGGTCTTCGCCCGGATAATGGATGTTCCAAGCGAACTGCTGGGCCCAAACGTGAACTTCGGTCGATTTCAAAGGATCGGGAAATTCCCGCTTATAATAGGACCAAATCGGGAAGGACAGACCGACCAAGAGAAAAACTTCGAAGAGCACGACGGCGATTTCTGCGAACTTGGGAAGCTTGCTGGTATTGCTTTCGTAGCTGGCCTTATGACCCGGACGTTGCCGGTATCTAATCAAGGTATAGGCGAGAAAAATTCCCCAGGCGACGAACAGCACCAACATGAAGATATGAACGACGTGAATCAGCTGGTCGATGCCCGGCCCGTGCGTCGAAAAATCGGGGGGCATGTGGTACCCGTACTTAATTTCCGTAGCTTCCATTTAATTGTCCTCTAAATTCAATGCTTTGAAGAGGTTTTCCTCCCGGACGGAAGGCGAGGCTTGGCTAGCATGGCACCGCAAACCCGTCAAGCATGGCTACTTCTTCCATTTAATGGAACAACCGATCGACGGGTTCTGTACCTGATTGACCGGCTTCCCGCCGAGCAAAGCGTCGAGCGCTTCGGCGAGCTCCTGGTGTTTCACGAACTCGGGCTGCTTCCAATTGTCGTCGAGCCGCCCATGGTAGGCGAGCCGGCGCGCGCCGTCGTAAACGTAAATATCGGGCGTGCAGACCGCGCCAAAGGCTTTCGCGACCGCTTGGCTGTCGTCGATCAAGTAGGGAAAGCCGTAATCCTTTTCCAGCCAACGCTTGCGCAAGTTTTCCGGGGAATCGTCCGGATAATCGGTCGGATCGTTCGAGCAAATTCCGATCACCTGAACACCCTTGCGATGGTATTGATGGTGCAGCGCGAGAATGCGATCCTCGATCGCCTGGACGTAGGGGCAGTGGTTGCAAATAAACATCACCACCAAGGCCTTGGCCGTCTTGAAGGACTCGACGCTGAAGTCTTGCCCGTCGACCGAACGCAGCTTGAATGGGGGAATCGGTTGACCGAGCTCCAAATTTTCGGAATTAAGTAAGACCATAGAAAATAAATAGCATAATCACAAAGCCATGCCCAAGTACGAACACAAGGATCGATTTTACCGGAAAGCCAAGGAGCAAGGCTTGCCGTCGCGCGCCAGCTTCAAGCTCGAGGAGATCTTGAAAAAATTCCGGCTGGTGAAGCCGGGAGGCACGGTCCTCGATCTGGGCGCCGCACCGGGCGGTTGGACGGCCATCCTTTCCCAGGCGGTGGGACCTTCGGGCCTGGTCTTGGCGATCGACTTGGAAAAACTCTCGCGTCGCTTCCCGCCCCAGGTGCGCTTTCTTCAGGGCGACTTGCAGGCTCCAGAAAGCCGGCAATGGCTCGAAGCGGAATTGGCGAACCGCAAGGTCGCCTTGCTCTGCTCTGACATGTCGCCGAAATTAAGCGGGATCGCGTTTCGCGATTACCACCAAAGTTACCAATGCGGCCGGCTCGCCTGGGAGCTCGCGCGGGAGTTTCTGATGCCGGGCGGCTCCCTGATCGTGAAGCAATTTCCGGGTGAGGAATTTGCCGGCTTTCTCAAGGAACTCAGGTCCCATTTTAAGCAGGTCAAAGTTTTTGAGCCGGAAGCCACTCGCAAAAGCTCGAAGGAAGTCTATCTAATTGCTCAGCATTTTCAAAAGCTCTAATTCCATCGCGGCATACCGATCTTATTGTGTACAATTTTTTGCCTATATTGTAAAAATCGCTGTCGTTTTTAACGCCTTTACCCTTCAATGACAGTTTTGACACCGGCCTTACTTTTTAAGTCATTGTAATTATTTATTAATTTTAACGATCTCTTTGGCAAGGGCTTTGCTTTTATAGACTGCAAGGAGATCGTCATGGAAACGTGGGTGGATAGCTTAATTCGGGATTCGCAAACGCAGAACAAGGGCAAAAACGCCCGCCAGTTGTTCTTCAAGGAATTCGATCAAATTCTCAATCTCGCGAGCCGCGCGACGGCCAAAGCCCACTTCGAAGCCGAACTCAACCAACTCGAGCAAATCGGCCGCGCCGCCGGTCTCTCGGAATCGGAACTGACCTCCCGCAAAAACACCGTCCTTTGGACGCTCTCGCAAGCGGCCTAACCCTCACCCTACCCGCTCCCAGAGGGAGAGGGGAAATCATGTTGCCAGCCTATCAATAGATTTGCCACACTCGGTACTCGTTTTAGAATCAGCAGCGCGGCTTAAGAGTACTTCTCTATGTATGCTCTACAATGGAGGGAACGGTGGCGTTTATTTCGCTTCGAATCCGACCGACGTTCCTTTCTCTTTGGATTCATGGCCCTTGCGCTCAACCTGGGCTTCGGTTGCGGCATGGGAGCGGCCAATGCGCTGCTCGTAGGCCGGGTCGGGACGGAACCGCTATTCTACGTTTATATCGGCAGCTCGGTGCTGACCTTTCTGCTCGCCGGCGCCACCTTACTGTGGGCGGATCGCCAGTCGCGTACCCGCGCCTTCTGGTTTAGCTTCGAGGGCTTCGCGGCCTGCATCTTGGCGCTATGGTATTTCGTCAACCACCATCCCCACGCCTTCTGGCCGATCTTTTTCGCACGCATCCTCTCCGACGTGTTCTTCGTCCTGGCGCTGCTCCAGTTTTGGTTGCTCGCCGGCGACCACTTCACCAATCTCGAGGCCCGGCTTCGCTTCCCGCTCTTGGTCGCGGCCAACGGCTTGGGCTACATGATCGGCGGATTGCTGCTCGACGCCTTCGCCGCGAAATTTCAGGCGCTGAATTTTTTCCTCATTTGGGCGGGCATCCTGATGCTCTTGCCTTTGCTGCTGCGCTTCCTTCCGGGCGGCGAAAGCGTCGCGCCGCGGCGCATCGCGCCCGGCAATGGCGGCGCCGCGCCGCCCTCGGCCGCGCGCTTGGTTCGGGTCCTGTTTTTCTTTTGGGTCGCCTTCACTTTCTTTACTTACGGCGTCGATTATTTTTTCAACTCGGTGGCGCTCGGCGCCCTCAGCAACGAAAATCAACTGGCCGCATTCTTCGGCAAGGTCGCGTTCTGCTCGCTCGCGGTAGTTTTCGTCTTCCAGATATTCGTGGCGGGTCCCCTCTCCCGCGCCTTGAGCGTGGACCGCTCGCTTTTGATCATCTGCGCCGGATTATGCCTCGGAGCGCTGCTGGTCGCGTATAACCCTTCCTTGGCCGGCGTCGCGGTGGCGGAAGGCTTGATCTTCTATTTTATGGACGCGAAGGCGGTCGCGCTGCTGCAACCGGTCGGCAACCTTTTTCCCGATCAAATGCGGGGCCGCGTCAAGGTGCTGCTGGACGGCTTCGCGCCGTCGACGGGCGACGTATTGTTGTTGATCGCCTCGCTCGCGCTGTTTGCGACGGTGGGCATCGCTTCGCTCGCGTATCTGCTCGCCGGCGGCACGCTGTTGTTCCTCGCCTTCCCCTGGTGGTTCCGCGGCGCATACGCGAAATACCTGATCGATTGCCTGCACGGCGACGACCCGAAGCTGGTGCTCAATGCCGTCCAGGCGCTAGGGGAACGGGGCAATAAGGCCGCGAGCCAGGCCTTGCTCGGCTTGCTGGGGAAAAGCGGCGACCTGCAGTTGAAGCGCAACATCATCCTCGCCTTGGGCGACATTCGCAACGACGCCGCCTTGCCGAGCATCATCGCGCAATTTGACTCGCCCCAGGAGAGTCTGCAGCTCGCGGTGGTGGAATCGCTCGCCCGCTTCCGCAATTACCCCAGCCTGTTCGCGCTCTACGAGCTGATGAAATCCCAGGACAACGTCAGCTTCCAAGTCCGGATGTCGGCCACCCTTCTGATGTCGGAGCGGCTCGGACGGCGGATGTTGCCGCTCCTGCAGGAGGCGCTGCGCGAGGACGACCCGCGCATCCAAGCCAACGCCATCGAATCGCTCGCCAACATCCGCAGCGCGGAAATCATTCCGCTGCTGCGGCCGTTCCTGGCGAGCGAACACCGCCGCCTGCGGGCCAATGCAGCGATCGCGCTCTATCCGTTCCGCTCGGAGCGAGCCGCGGCCAAATCGGCCGTGGTCAAGCTGTTCGAATCGGAGGATTCGCTGACGCGTTTTTCGGGAATTTACGCGATTGGCGAGCTGCGCCTTCGGGAATTCGAGAAAGCCTTGGTCGCGCTCCTCGAGCACCCCGACTCAAGGCACCGTCGCCAGGTCCTGAGCGCGCTCGCCCGGATGGGGAACCGGGATTATGCGGCGCGCTTCGCGGACGTGCTGGCCGGCGAGGACGCCGGGCTCGCGCTCGAACTGATCCGCAATTTGGCGCGCTTTCCGGCCTCAAGCCGTTGGCTAGTTTTCGAGTGCATTTCCAAGATGGATGCGATCGCCCAAGCCCTGATTCTCGAACGGCTCGATGAAACGCCGTTCGATTTTTCGCAAGAGCGTCGACTGCTCACCAATCGGCGCGAGCTGTACTTCTTGCAGGGTCGATGAGCGGAACCGCGGCCTATCGGCTGCGGCGACGCACCATCCAAAGGGTCGCGAGACCACCCGCCAACAACATGGCTGAGGCCGCGATGGATCCGGCGTACGCGCCGGCATTCGCCTGCATCGAGCAGGACAAGATACCGTCCCCGGAGAGAAACAAGTTATTAACGATCGGGGGAACCGGCGTCGGGCTCGGCGTCGGGCTCGGAGTGGGAATCGCCTGGAATTCCAGCGCGCCCATGTCGGGCAGCGGGCCCTGCGGACGGGTGACGCCGTCGAAATCCGGAGTCGGCAAGCCGTCGGGAGGATTCAGGTCGCCGGTGTCGATCGCGGGCGAAGTCGATTGCAGGTGGAAATCATCCGTCGCGCTGTCGACGAAGACCGGATCGACGCCGATGTTCGCACCTTGATTGATCGTCGGGCCGCCGCCGCAGGTTCCGGCTAATCCTCCGCTGACGTATTCAAGGAAGTCGTTGTTGAACAGGCCGACCGTGGCGCCTTCTTCGCAGGTAAAGATGTCGTCGCCGTCACCGTTGACGCCCGCGGTATTGCCGTAAACGATATTGTTGTAAATGTTGAGCGTGACCGACGAATCGTCGACCTGTAAGTAAATGCCGCCGCCGTTGCCGTCGTCTCCGGTTTGATTGTTGAAGAGCGTATTATTGGTAACGATCAACGAAGCCGCGTCTCCGGAGACGAATGCGCCGCCGCCGTTAAAGGGCGCGGTATTCTCGGCGAGGATGTTATTGGTTAAGGTGATCGTGCCGTTGAAGCTCTGGGCGTTCACGCCGCCGCCGACGCCGTCGCTCACCGAATCGTTCCTCAGGAAAAGGTTCGAGTTCACCACGATCGCGCCGTCGTCGTTCGCATCCAGGCTGAGACCGCCGCCGTCCACATCGGCTTGGTTGTCCAAGAACTGGCAGGAGTCGATGTTGATGTCGGCATCGTTCGTGTCGACGACGAGTCCGCCGCCGCTAGTACCGAGTCCGTTTCCGTTCTGGAAAACGATTCCCTGCACCGAGATATCCGCGTTGTCGTCCGCCGACAAAAAGGAAGTATCGAGGTTCATTCCCTGGGCATCGCTGCCGCCGTCGATGACCGAGCCTCCGTTCGGGGCGCCAATCAAGGTCAAGGGGAAGTTCTCGGTCGGGTCGTCGTTCGGGTCATATTCGAAGGTATTGGCTCCCGCCGCCGAGGCGTCATATTGGCCGGCGCCCAGGGTAATCACGTCGCCTTCGAGGTTGCATTCGGCGATATCCAATGCGTCCTGCAGGGTGCAATCGGAGTTGATGGTGAAATCCGGGCATTGGCCGACGGCACAACCCGGGCTCGCCGTAACCGTGACGTTGATATTCGCGGCCGCGGCGTTTTTGGCAAAGACCGTAACAGCGCATAGCCCCAGCGTGAGGACAATTTTACCTGCGTTATGGATTTTCATCGAATAGGCTCCTTGAAAACGGAACATGAATCGGTTTCGAAATGATTACCGGCTGCGGCGGCGCACCATCCACAGGGTCGCGAGTCCACCCGCCAGCAGCATGACTGAGGCGGCGATGGAACCGGTGTACGCGCCGGCGTTCGCCTGCATCGAGCAGGACAAGATGCCGTCCCCGGAGAGAAACAAGTTGTTAACGATTGGGGGGACTGGAGTTGGGCTCGGCGTCGGGCTCGGCGTGGGAATCGCCTGGAATTCCAGCGCGCCCATGTCGGGCAGCGGTCCTTGCGGCCGGGTGACGCCGTCGAAATCCGGGGTCGGCAAGCCGTTCGGGGGATTCAAATCGCCCGTGTCGACGGCGGGGGAAGTGGCCAACAGGTGGAAATCGTTCGCGGTGGAATCGACGAACTGGGGATCGTCGGGAATGTTGGAGCCTTGGTTGATCGTCGGCGCCGAACCGCAGCCGCCATTCGATCCCTCACTGTAATATTCGGTAAAGTCGTTATTGAAGAGGTTAACGGTACCGCCCTGCTCGCAAGTCCAAATATCGTCACCGTTGGTACCCGCGGTATTCCCGAAGACGATATTGTTATAAATTTGGAAGGTGTTACCGCTATCGACCTGGGCTCCGATGCCGCCGCCGTTACCGAGGGTCGACGTGTTGTTGAAAAGGGTATTATTAGTGATGGTTATGTCGCCATCGCTCGCGTTGAGATACATTCCACCGCCGTCGGAGTCTTCCGCAGTGTTCTGAGCGAAGATGTTATTGGTCGCGGTAATATCGCCGCCGCCGCTTTCCGCGTACATCCCGGCTCCTGGGTCATTGGTATTGCTGTTCAATAGGAATAGGTTGGAATTGAAGAGCAAAGCGCCGTTACCCGTGCCTAGTACGTAAAGTCCTCCGCCCCATTCCTGAGCGACGTTCTCTTGAAAAATGTTATTTTGAACGGAGACGGTCGCGGAAACGACGTTAATCGCGACGCCGCCGCCAGGGCCCCCGAAAAACCCATTTTGGCAAGTGATCTCAGAAAGGCTGATGGCAACTAAATCATCGCCTCCGGCGAATCGAGTATCGATGTCCAAGCATTGGTCATCATCGCCCCCATCGATGGTCACCGTGCTCGCGTCCGCGCCGATGATCGATAGGTCGAAATTCTCGCCATCCGAGGCATTGTAGGAAAAGGTGCCAGCCGCGTCCGAATCATAGAGTCCCGGAGCGATGTTGATAATATCGTCTTCAAGGTTGCATTGCGCTACGTCCAGGGCATCCTGAAGGGTGCAATCGCCGCTGATCGTAAAATCCGGGCATTGCCCCGTCGCGCAGCCTGGGCTCGCCGCGGCGGTCACGTTGATGGTCGCGGCCAAGGCGTTTTGGGCAAAAGCCGAAAAAGCGCATAGCCCAAGGGTGATGACAATCTTACCTGCGGTATTGATTTTCATTGGATAGACTCCTTGAAAACGGAACATGACTCGGTTTCGAAATTTATAAAATGTCGTTAGCGTGAAAATACTAATAGACTGACAACCTCAAGGCGCCAGGGTGAGTGCAGGAGCAAGATAAAGAATTGCCCAGGCCTTGTCAAAGAAGAATATTTCTCGACTCCGCGTCAAAACCTCGCGCATAATTTTCGAAATTTCCCGAAAGAGGTAGAAAAATGAGATACCGCAACGGATTTTTCGCTTTTTTGCTGATCGCGACGGCCGCCTGGCCGGCTTGCGGGGAACGCAAAACCCCCACCATGGAGCTCAAGACCCAGGCCCCCGCGAAACCCAGCGAGGGCGCGGCGGCGCCCGCGAGCGCACCGGCTCCCAGCCAACCGGCTGCCGCGCCGGCGAAGGACGGCAAGAAGCTGTCGCAAGCCGAGCTCGAAAAGATCCTCTCGCCGATCGCGCTCTACCCGGATCCGCTACTCGCGCAAATCCTGCCGGCCTCGACTTACCCGATGGAAGTCATCGAGGCGGCGCGCCTCATCAAGAGCGACGCCGACCTCAACCTGATCGACGGGCAAAGCTGGGATCCTTCGGTGAAGGCGGTGGCCCACTACCCTTCGGTGCTGCAATTGATGAACGCCAACCTGACCTGGATGCAGCAGCTTGGTAACGCGGTCATCAACCAGCAGCAAGACGTGCTCGCCGCGATCCAGACCTTGCGCGCCCAGGCGCAGAAGCAGGGCAATCTCAAGACCAATAAGCAACAGGTCGTGCAGACCACGCAGGAGAAGATCGAGATTCTCCCGCCCACCCCCGACGTGATTTACGTGCCGACCTACGACCCGGCGGTCGTTTACACCACTCCCGCGCCCGCCGCGGCGGTGGCGGCTCCGCTGATCAGCTTCGGCGCCGGCGTCGCGATGGGCGCCTGGCTCGGCGGCGGATTCTATTGGCCGAGCAACACGATCGTTTGGCACAGCGGTTACTGGGGGAATACCTATTGGAACAACGGTTACTGGAACCACGGCTGGAACAACGTCAACGTGAACGTCAACAACGTCAACGTCAATAATTGGAACCACAACGACTACAACTGGAACAACTCGACGTGGAACCATAACACCGCGTACGACAATAATTGGAACCACAACACTGCCGACTACAACAACTACAACCACGACAATTACAACGACAACCGCTCGATGTTCAGCCAGAACAACAGCAACCTGAGCGCGAGCCAGGTGCAAAAGCAAAACACGCAGAATTTCGAAAACGCGATGAAGGACCAGCCAAACCGCGACACCGACACCGGCGCCGGCGATAAGCAGAATAATTTGGGCGGCGAAGACCGCAACGCGGATCGCTCGAACTTTGGCAATGCCGACCGGTCGAACTACGGCAGTGCCGATCGCTCGAACTACGGCGGCGGCGACCGCGATAGCTGGGGCGGGTCGCACGACGGCGGCGGACTGTTCGGCGGCGGTGGCGACGGCGACCGCACGATGGACGATAGCATGCGCGGCTTCCAAAGCCGCGGCGGCGGAGGCGGTTTCGGGGGCTTCTCCAATTTCGGCGGTGGCCGGGATTTCGGCGGCGGGGGCGGATTTCACGGCGGTGGCGGCTTCCGGCGCCGATAGGAATTTTTTATCTCAGGGAGACGACAATGTTGGCTCATTCTAAAAAATATCTACTGGCCCTGTTCAGCCTGGCGATCCTCTTACCCGGACCTGCTTGGTCGGCGTCAAAATCGTTCGCGACCCCGGAGGAAGCGGTGCAAGCCTTGGTTACCGCGTTGCAAAGCTCCGATCCCAGCCAATCGCTCACCGAGATTTTCGGCGCTGAATCGAAGGACTTGTGGGTGTCGGGCGATCCGGTCGAGGACAAGGAAGCCAAGCGGATCTTTTTGAACCGCGCAACCCAGGCCAAGAACTTGGTCAAGATGGATGACAGCCATGTCATCCTGGCCGTCGGCGCGGACCGTTGGCCGTTCCCGATCCCGCTCGTCAAATCCGCAAGCGGCTGGAGCTTCGACACCGCGATGGGCAAGGAAGAATTGCTCAACCGCCGGATCGGCGCCAATGAGCTGACCGCGATCGCCACCGCGCGCGATTTCGTCGCCGCCGAGAAGGACTATCAGGCGAAAAACCGCGGCGGCGATCAGGGCTACGCGCAAAAATTCTTGAGCGACCCGGGCAAGAAGGACGGCTTGTATTGGGATTCCAAGGACCCCAAGGATGCGAGCCCGATCGCGGCGAGCGTCATCAAAGCGCAAGCAGAGGGCTATAGCGCGACCACCGAGAAGACCAAGGGTTTGCTGTACCGCGGCTATTACTACCGGATCCTGACCAAGCAAGATAAGGACGCGAACGGCGGAGCCGTCGATTACCTGAAGGACGGCAAGATGACCCAGGGTTTCGCGCTGCTCGCCTATCCCGCGAAGTGGAACAACTCCGGCGTGATGAGCTTCCAGGTCAACCAAGACGGAAAAATTTTCGAGAAGAACCTCGGCGACAAAACGGCGGAACTCGCCCAGCAGATGACGGCATACAACCCCGACTCAAGCTGGAAAGCCGTTCAACCCTAAGCCCAATCGAATGATTTTATTTAACCGGGCGGGGAATTCCCGGTCGGCCGCGCAGGCATTCCAGGTTCGCCCGGTCCCAGGCGCCCTTGTCGGCCGCGGCCCGGTAAGTCGTCTCCAAAAATTCCATTAAGGCAGCTTCCGGATCGCTCGCCTCGCGGACCGCGTCATAGGGCAAAAGGTATTCTCGCATCTCCGGATGATAAAAGGCCTTGGCGGGAAGAATCGGGGCCTTCGAGTATCCTTCCGGTTCCGGATACGCATAGCTATAGAATGCGGGATAACCGAGGCCGCCGTTGCCAGGCCAGAAACCGGCGCTCGAAACTTCGTGCGAGTAGGCTTCTTGCGTGACGTTGTCGGGCAATCCCGGAACCCCGCCGGGATGGAGCGGCGCCCGCCTTCCCGAAAATCGCGTCACCGCCAAGTCGAAACTTCCCCAGAAAAAATGGACCGGCGAAACTTTTCCGAGGAAACTGGTGCGAAATTCCGCGAGCACGCGGTGCGAGGAAAGCACCGCGCGCCAAAAGCGCTGCGCCGCCTCCGCGTCGTAGCTGTGATGGGTCCGGTCTTCGGAGAACGGAATCGGATCCGGCACTTCGTTAGGATGAATCTCGATCGCCACTTCGATGCCGATCTCCTTGAGCGTCGCCATCAGCGCAGCGTAAAAATCCGCGACTGACTGCGGGCGCAGCGGGAGCTTGCGGAGCGCGCCGTCGTTGCGCGCCACCGCCAATTCGTGGGCGATAAAATCAAAGTCGATCTGGAACGCGCCGCGCTGGTAGGGAATCGGCGAGGTCGTCAGCCCGCGCGCGGTCGGATATAAAACGACGTGCCAGCCGTGGTTGACCCAGGGCGAGAGCGCAAGCCGGATCTTGCCGACGATTTGCGTCCAGAGATGCAAGGTCGCGCAGGTATCTTGCCATTCAGTATAAGGTATTGCGGGCCAAGGTTCGGAAGCCATGGCCATAGGGTAAGAAGCGAGGGGCCGATTGGCAACGGTAAATCAGGACCCCGGGGTAGGCGGCGCTGGTGGCGGTGGCGGCGGAGTCTGGTTCGAGCCGGCCGGTTTCGGAATGCTGGGCGCGGCTTGCGGCCGTTCCGAGCTTAGCATGCGCTCCGGCTTCATCGGCAGGGCTTCGCCGCCAGCAGCGAGGTCGTTCTCGTAAATTTGCCAGCGCAGGTGGACGAAGGTGGCCTGCAGCATCACGATCACGGGATAAATTCCGATGAAGCAGGCGATCATGCCGGCGAGTGACATGCCGAAGGAAACCGGGATCAAAACCAGCATCGAAACCAGTATCGCCTTCCAATTGCGCTTCGCGTAGCCAATCACACGGCCCAAGCTGAACGCGGTTCCGAAGTCTTCGGTGATTTCCGCGAAGGTCATCATGCTGAAAATAATCACCGAAGCGGGAAAAATAACCGCCAAGTAAGCGCCGATGCCGAACACGATCGCAATCAAGACGGCCGGAGTTTGACCGGTGGCGCGAACCAGCGCCGCGGTGCCGAGCGCCACCACGATCATGATGATATAGATGACGATGACGAGCGGGATCGTGGCCGCAAAATTGACGACGAAGGGCACCAAACCGCGCCCCAGGTAATCGCCGAAATCGCTGAAGTCGAGCTTCGGAAACGGCCGCGGATGACGCCGGATCAGGCGCTGGATGATCTCGCAGACCCAGCCCGCGAGGACGATCGGGCCGACAATCGGGATCAACATGAAGATCGATCCGATCAGCAGGTTGTTGGCGAAATTGGGATCTCGGTAAAAGAGGCGAAGTCCCTCGAGGTATTGTAAGGGACGAACCGCTCCGGTGGCGGGGATCGAAGTGTCGGTTTTTTCTTCTTCCATGGCGGCAATTTAATGGAAACTCGGGACTTTGACTATCTTTTATAAAATTTCGCTCCATGCCGAACGGGGGACATGATATGGTCGAGTCGTTTCCAGGAGAGGTTTTTCGCATGAAACGAACCATCTATTCTCTCGCCATTGGCTTGCTGCTCGGCTTCGCCGCGCTCGCCGGATCGCTATCCTGCGGCGGACCGGCGGTCTGCAACGACGAATTCGGCTGCCAGCCACAATGCGTGAACCAGGGCGACTGTAGCAACAATCAGACCTGTTATAACGGCGGTTTCTGCGCCTGCTTCGCCGGACAGAACGGCGCGAATTGCACCGACAATAGCGATTGCGGCGCGGGCGATTTTTGCAACGATAATTGCCAGTGTTCGCCGGACCTGGTCGACCAAGGGCCTAACAGCGGACCGAGCCCTTCACCAGCCGCGAATTAAGTTCCACGACACATTGAGCGGAAGCCGCATTTCGAGCCAGTCACCTTTCACCTTTCTCCTCTCGAATTTCTTTGCGGTATTTCAGTCGATTGAGACCGTAGGCAGATTTTTCAAGTAAGAGGAAAGTAGAGAGGTGAAAGGTGACCAGCTCAAACTCCCGATATCTTTTAAGCTCTTTGCTATTCTTTTAAAACGCCTGCACCGCCTTGAAGTGCACGTTCATTCCTTCGCCGCCGTAAGCGGCTTCCAAGCGAAACATGTAGTAGCGATTGACGATGATGCGCGCGCCGACGCCGACCGAGTAACGAAAATCGTCGAAGTTGAAATCCTTGATGCCGTTGAAGACTTTTCCGGTATCGGCGAGCAAGATGCCGTCGATATTGTCCCAGAGCGGAAAATGCAATTCGGCGTTGAGCGTGACCGCGGCCAAGTCGCGGAAGCGGCCGCCGTCGAAGCCGCGTAGCCAATGGTTGACGTCGAGCGCGGCCATTCGGAAAAACGGCACCGTATCCGCGCCGGTGCTGGCTTGGAAGATCCACATATTGTGGAGCAGCACCACCCAGCGCGGCTTACCGAGCGAAAAGTACTGCTCGATGTCGACGTTGATCTGGAAATAATCGAAATCGGTGGTGTTGAGCCCTTGATAGCGGTGGAACAGCAGCTCCTGCAGGCCGCCGCGCTGGTGGCTGACGATCGGGTCGCGGGTGTCGTGCTGCAGGCGGAACCCGACGTCGAGATACTGGATGTTGCGGCCGAAGCCGGGAATTTCCGAAGGCGGAAACGTTTCCTGCACGCTCGGCGTCTTGCTGCCCTTCCCCGATCCCGCCGACTGCATGTCGAAAACCAGAAAGGGCCCCAAGGTAAGATGCGGCAGTAATTCGAAGCCGAACCACGCGCCAACTTCGGTGTGGTCGTAGCTATAATCGCTCTTGTCCGATTCTTGGCTAGCCGGGCCGATGCCGTAAAAATCCTTGTCGGAATCCTTGCGGTACGCCGCGCCGAACTCGAAGGAGAATGCCTTGTTCTTGACGTAAAACGCGGCGGGATTGGCGAAGGTCAGCTTGGTTTGGATGTCCAAGTCTTGGTAAAGGATGAAATAGGCGTTGAGCTGGTAGCTTTCGTGAAACATGTTGAGGTGGCTCAAGCCGGCACCGCCGCCGAATTTCATCCCGTCGCCCACCGTAATCAACGGATAGATCGAGTAACTCTTCTTGCTGTTGGAAAGGAATTCCACCGCACCCAGGATCTTCGGCTTTTTTTCGATTTGCCGGATCAACAATTCGACCGGATAGGTCGCGCCCTTCATCGCGTAGAACGGCACGGTGAGCGGAAAATAGGTGAAGAACGGGACGTTTTGCGCGGGAATCGGCGTTTCCTTCGGGATCGGGCTGGGCGAAGGTTCGGGTTCCGATTCGGTCCTCGTTTCCGGCGGCAAATCTGATGGCAGGCTGTCGGCCTGCGCCGCCGATGGGCAGATCACCGCGGTGCCGGCGAGCAGCAAAATGAGGGTTAAGGTTTTCCGGAACATGGAGGCCGAATCAATCCCTGCATTTCAGAGAAAGAGTCAACCAGAACTTGGCGACCGGTTCGTCTCCGCTGACTTTGGGAGTGGTCGCGATCACGACGACGGTGGCATTGACGCGCTTCTTGCTGCGCACGGTTTCTTGGACTTGCTTTTGGATGGCGTCGCCGTCGGAGCAGGTGAAGTGCACCGCGGATTCGGCGCGCTTGAAAAACTCAGCCTTGAAATCCTTGAAGATCAGCGAAACCTTCTTCTTGCTCGCCTTGATCGCTTCCATCGCGATCATGCCGCCGGCGCAATCCGCGCCGACCGCGAGCACGCCGAAGTACATGCTGCCGAGGTGGTTTTTCGTCAGGTAATTGAGCGGAATCTTGATCTCGCAAACTTTCTTGCTGATCCGGATCACCGAGGGTCCGACTAAAAACAGCAGCGGAATCTTGGCGAGGCCGAATGCGCGCAGTCCTAAGGTTTCTTTAAGTCCCATAAGTTTCCCTAGTCTTCTCGAGTGCGGTTTTCGAATGCGATTTACGACCCCGGGACAATTGCAAACGAATTGAAAAATTGCGAGAAACTTTTCGCCTCGACGCTCGGGCCGGTGGCGACCAAGACGAAGAGCTGTTTCTTAACCATCATGAAGTAGGCCTTGCCGAAGGGCTGGCTGCCGACGTTCTTGTAGGTCAGGACCTTGGCCTTTTGGCCGGCTAAGGTGGTTTTTTCGAAGCTCAGCTCGGTGCCGCCGTTCTCCTTGAGCAAGCCGTCCTTCGCCTTATCCGGGATGTCGCCGCCAAATACCTTGCCGATGCCGGGAATGTCGGTCACCGAAACGCTGTAGTTTCCGCTCGGGGTCTTCACGAGTCCGGTTTTCTCGATGACGTCGCCGATGAAGCTCTTGTGGTTTTGGGTCGTCCACTGCGGCGTGCCCGGCATCAGGACGCTAAAGCCGTCACCGTTTACCGTTTGCCAGCCTGCCTTTCCTTTCCCGAAAGCCTGCCCGCCCGCGATCAAGCCGAGGACGATCGAAATCACCCAAAAAATTCGAGTCTTCATGTCACATCTCCTTTTGCTGCTTGCTGTTCTACACCCCTTGCTTTGCCGCCGCCGCCGCGACCGTTCCGGACGCGATTGAGACGCCCGCCGCGGAACGCTGGTGAACCGGATCGAAATCCGCCAATACGGAGCCGGCTGCGAATAAATTCTCGAAGATCGGATTGCCCGCGGGATCGATCGGCTGCATCCGCGGGTTGACGGCGACGCCGGCCGCCAAAAAATCCTGAATCGCCGCCGCTTCCGGACCGGACTCAGCCGCGATGGATTGCCCGCTGAGCACCTTGCCTCGGCGCGTCACCGGCAAATGAAAGCACGGCTCTTGAAATCGCCCTTCCCGCCTGATGCCACCGCCGATATATTTGCCAGTCGCCAAGATGAAGGCGCGGGCATTCAGGCGAATCCGATTTTCCTGGGCGTGGATGCGCAGCGATTTAACGCGGGCACCTTCACAATCATAGCCGACCACTTCACCCTCTAAAAGCTCAATCCCCTCGGCGTCGAAATATTTTCCGATCGCGTCCTGCAACCTCCAACCCGGCACCGACATCGGCGTCGCCAGGGTTTCGGCGACCTTCAGGCCGGTCAAGTGCGTCAAGGCTTCGACGATGGCCGTAGTATTGCGCATCCCCAGCACCGGCGGAAACAGCAGATGGCTGTAAACCTTGCCTTGCAGGAATTGCAGCACGGCCTGGCCGAACGGGACGAAGCTTTCCTCTTCGTCGAGGCATTGCGCGATCTCGACGCCGGTGAGCGAATCCTTGCCCGCCAAGGCGGGAATTTCCGCCTCGTAATAGCCGGCAAACTCGACGTGCACCGCCGCGCCGGCCTGTTCCTGGGCCTCGAGGATCGCGCTGCGGACGAAGCGCGGATTGAATTGCGGATAGCCCTTGATGCCGACCACCAGAACTTTGGCGCGCTGCATCGCGGCCAAGTCGGCTTCCAGCATCGAAGCCTGCACGAAGGCGGTCGGTTTGATCGTGCCGAGATCCGCCGGCATCAGCAGATTACGGCCCTCGCGCCGCGCCATCGCGAGCGGCAATTGCTGGGCGCAACGCTCGGTGCGCTGCCAGAGGAAATCCGCGAATCCGCCCGGCGGAACACTCTCGGCAATTCTTGCGTAGGGATGATGCGAATGCAGCAGCTCTTCCAGGCAGGCGCGGAAACTGAGCGCGCGCTGCCAGGGCTCTTCGGCCTGGCGGGCCGGCCAATCCGCCAAGTCCCAGGCGCCGGAGTTGAGCGCGGTGCCGCCGGGCGCCTTCGCGATGACGGCGACTTCCAAACCGGTGCCCTTGAGCTCGACCGCGGCTGCGAAGGCGGCGAGTCCGCCGCCGATGATCGCGATGTCGGTCGTTACTTCCATGCGACGCTCACTTGAAGACGTCCAAGCAGGCGACGTTGTAATAGGTGGATCCGCACAATTCTTCTTGCTGCACCGAAGTCCCGTCTAAGACCGGCGCTTTTTCGCCCCAACGTTTCTGCAAGGCTTCGCCGGTTTGCCGGAAAACCTCGCTCGGCTTGAGGTTCAATTCTTCGCCGAGAATTTGCGCGCCGAGCATAAAGCAACGCGTGCCTTGGCAGGGACCAACCGAAAAGCGGGTGCGGCGCCGCAAATCTTCCAGGCTGCGCGCCCATTCGTGGCGGATCGCGAAGCGCAGCTCGCACTCCAAGACCGGATCGCAGGCGCAAATCACGTTGCGCGTCGAACTTTGAGAACGCGTTAAATCGAGCACCTCGTAGGCGCGCGATCCGTAACGGTACGCCAAGCGCTGGGCGGCGAAGGCCGAAATATTGAATTGCCGGCTCAAATCGTCCGGAGAAACCTTGCGGTCGCCGCCCGGCAGCGGCACTTGATGGGTGCGGCAGGCTTCGCCCTTGCCGAGCTTACGGCAGAGCAGATCGACCAATTCCTCGCTCATCATCCGGTAGCTCGCCAATTTACCGCCCGCGATCGAAACGAAGCCGGGTTTATTGTCCTCGAGCTCGTGATCGAAAATCCGGTGATCGCGCGTCAAGTCGTCTTCGTATTTGCCGCGTTCATAGAGGGTCGGGCGGACGCCGGCCCAGGCGCGAATCCGGCGCGCTTGGCGGATCCGCGGGAAAACCCGTTCGATGCCTTCCAATAAATACTCGACTTCGTCCTCGAGGATCGGAACCCGGTCGGGATCGCCGAAGAAATCGTCGTCGGTCGTACCCATCACGGTGACGTTTTGATACGGCATCAGGAAAATGTTCCGGCCGTCGATCGCCTTCGCCATGATGGCGTAATTGCTGAGCCGGCGATCGAAGGTGACGTGAATGCCCTTGGCCGGTCGCAGCTTGATCTCGCAGCCCGCGAGCCGCGCGACTTTCGGAACCCAGGGGCCGGCGGCGTTGACGGTGAGCTTCGCCCTGAGCTGGCGGCTGGATTTCGCGATTGCGTCGTAGACGCGTATGCCGACGACCTCGCCGTCTTCCTGGATGAAATCGGTGACTTCGTGATGGTTCAAGATCTCGCAGCCGTATTGCGCCGCCGCGACCGCGTTGCTGATGCAAAGCCGAAAGCTGTCGATTCCCCATTCGTCGAAGGTGATCGCGCCGAGCACGTCCTCGGTGAGATCGGGCTCGACGGAGAGCGCTTCTTCGCGGTTCAACCGGGTATGCGGCAGACCGTTCTTCATCTCGCTATATTTGTCGTAACTTTGAAAGAAGGTCTCGAGCAGCGACAGGTAGATCTTTTTTTTCCACTGGCTCTTCGACGCGGACTTGAGCACCGGAAATAAAAACGGAATGCGGAACAAGAGGTGAGGCGCAATGCGCTGGATGTAGCCGCTGTCGATCGAGCTGAGCCGGGTCGTCTTCAAACTGTTGAGCAGGTAGCGCGCGCCGCCGTGAATCATCTGCGAGCTCGCCCCGGTGGTGCCGCCGCCGAAGTCGTTCTTCTCGACTAGGACCGTCCTGAGACCGCGCATCGCCGCATCCCGTGCGATCCCGCAGCCGTTAACCCCTCCCCCGATGACGATCACGTCATAGTCCACCGCGAAATTCTAGCGGTTTTCGCGGATAAACCCAAATTGGAAATATTTGGACGCCAATTCGTCGCCCCCTTATAATCGCAATTTCTGGGTAACGCCGCATTGGCACGGCCGCAAAATGGGGAGTTTTGCGGGAGGGTTGTTTCGTGAAAAAATTGCTCAAAATCGCTTGCGGCTTACTGGCCTTACTCGCGCTCTTCCTCGGGATCGTGATCGGAATCAACCGCTGGCCCCGGCCGGTGGAAGCGCCGCTTTGGACCGAGAAGGATCTTGCCAGCCCTGAGAAGGAAATCCCCGGAGAGAACGTCTATCCCGAGCTGGTCAAGCTGAAGGATATCGACAACCAGGATCAGCCGCTGATTTCCAAGGCCGTCGACGCCGCTAACGAAGCGGCCCCTGCCGAAATCTACGCGAACCCTGATTTAATTTTCGCAAGCGGTCGCGGCGACGCCGAGATTTTTTGGAACAAAGCAAAGTCCTTGGCGGCGACGCTCTCGGCGTTTCAATCGTCCCAGTCCAAAGCGCTCGAACTCGTTCAAAGGATCTTCGCCTACCCGCAATTGATCGACTTAGACGACCCCAAAATCTTGGGACAAAATAAAGCGTCCTGGGTCGACCTGCTCGAGCTGCACCGCTTGGCAAACTTGGAAATCGCAGCCTTGGTCGTATCGGACCGTCAAACCGAGGCTTATGATCTTTGGCTTAAAATGTTCCGGCAAGACCTTTCTCATTTGCGCTCGGCGCGCGGCCTCATCAGCTTGAGCGTCGCGATTACCAAGATGAGCGACGCGCTGGATACGCTCGCGCGCTTGCGCAGCTACCCTCCCGACGCGGCGACGCAGCAAAAGATCCGGGCAAGCCTCGGCCAACTGGATCCGGGCTCGATCAATTGCCACCGAGCGATGATTAATGAATACCTGATCAACATCGGCGCCATGGATTTAATCGCCGCGAAGAAGGATACGGGCATTTGGCAGAGCCTGACCTTCAATCCCGCGCCGATTATGAAGGAATTGAATGCGCGCTTTTGGCGCATCGACGCTTACGCCGCCAACCCCTCGACGATCACGCCGGAAGTCACGAAGCAATTCATCGATCAGGTCAGGCGGGAATCCTACCGCGGGCTATTCTATTGGGTTTACAATCCGACCGGAAAAACGCTGCTCAAGCTGCTTGCCTTGGACCCTTTTGCTTACATTCAACAGGTCAGCTTCAACGCCGGCAAGCTCGACGCGATGAAGTCGCAGCTGCTCGCCTTTCCCGAGTTTCCGGCTAGCGCCCAGGCATTGCCGGTCGAGCCGGAAGACCATTTTCGTCACGACTATTCCGGACCTACCGCAAATCCGGTTTGGAAGTACCTCGACTCGATTCTCGATTTAACTTGGACAGAGGCTGGTGCGGTATGCGGTTTCCTAGCCTTCGTCATCGGCCTGATCATTTGGCCCTTGATCGTCATCCGTCGCGCTCGCCGCGCGCGGCGTCTGGGTGAAATGCAAACGCTATGGCTTCCGCTTCTCCTCGGAATCGTCGCTTGGCTGCTTGCGGCGGGGTTTATTGCAGTCGATTTAATCTTTTGGAATTATAAAACGGACTATGACATCGATTTCATCGTGATGAGGGTACTTCCCTGGACCTGCATCATGATAGGGTTGATCGCGATTCGAACCGGGCAAAAACGATCTCAAAGCCATATATCGATCTTCCGCATTACGGCGTTACTCACCCTGTTACTGGCCGCGAGTGGCATTTATGCGAAATACCAAGCTGATCAACTTTCTTCATTTTATCGCGCGGCGAGGGGCGGTAAGACCGAGATCATGCAACAATATCTCGACAAGGGGTATTCGCCGAATTTTAAATTCAAGGGTAGCGGTAAACCCCTTCTGTTCCTGGCAGTGGATTCGAGAAAAACGGATGCCGTTGGTTTGCTGCTAAAGGCAGGCGCGGACATCAACGCGCTGGATAGAAGCGGGCACTCGGCGCTTTATTTTGCCGTCGTCAACGACGATTCCGGAATGGTGAAATTCCTACTGGAGCAAGGTGCGAACCCGCACGCCGAAAAAGATTACTCGTTCCTGGTCGAATTGGCTAAGTCGCGAAGCCCGGAAGTAAGAGAACAAATCGTAGCGGGGGAAGCCAAACCATGAAATTGGCCGCCCTCGCATTGGTTAGCGTATGCACCTTAGCTCACGCGAAACCGAGCCATGCCGGTGAAAAGCTAGTATGCCAGTCAGACGAGGGCGGAGAGATCGCAATCCAACTCAGCAAAGCGAATGTCTTCGGCAGGACGATGGATTGCCTAAGCAGCGATTTCGTCGGGAAAGACGACGGTTGCGCGCCAATCGGCGGGTACGCCTTGCATGAGCCGACCGGGGACGTCGAGATCGTCGCCGTCGTGAAGAAGCCCGCGCAATTCGCCAAGCACAACGGCGGCATCGTCGGCCATACATTGACCCGAGAGACGATCCGTTTCACCGGCGGTTTCAATTCTCCGAACGTGGGATATGAAGAGATATGGACCTTCGAAGTCGAGCGCAAGACCGGGAAGGCGCGCTGGACGTATCAGGATAAATCCCTCGATTATCAATGCGCCCCGGCGCCTAAGCGGTAAATATTTTCCACCCCCAATGTGTCGCCCCTTCGGGGCTTTGGAATGATTGGGATGACGTACCCGGGGCTTACGCCCCGGGCTAAAGCCCGTTCGCCCCTCCGGGGCTCGGAATCGAGTTTGCCGCGACCAAATTTGTTTCCACAATACGTGATGCAGACAATCACAAGCGCCGAAGGCGCGACAGGGTTTTAGCCCGGGGCGTCAGCCCCGGGGTGAAACGATAATTTTTTTTCCGAAAGCCCCGTAGGGGCGGCAGATTTTACGAATAAGAGTGTCGCCCCTTCGGGGCTTTGAATTCATTGAATGCCTTACCCGGGGCTGACGCCCCGGGCTAGAGCCCGTTCGCCCCTCCGGGGCTCGTTATTGAATTTTGCCCAAGCCTAAGTTGTTTCTGAGATTTGCGTTACAGACGAATACAAGCGCCGAAGGCGCGGCAGGGTTTTAGCCCGGGGCGTCAGCCCCGGGTGCAACGATATAATCATTTCCGGGAGCCCTGAAGGGGCGGCAGATTCTGCGGATGGGATCGATTAGGATTTCTTCTCGACCTTGATCCCCAACTCCAAGAGCTGGGTTGCCGAGACGTGGCTCGGGGCATCGCTCAATAGACACGAGGCCTTCTGCGTTTTCGGGAAGGCGATGACATCGCGGATCGAGGTCGCACCGCTCATCAGCATGATCAATCGGTCGAGGCCGAAGGCTATTCCGCCATGCGGCGGCGCGCCGAACTCCAGCGCGTCGAGTAAAAAGCCGAACTTGAGCCGCGCATCCTCCTGCGAAATTTTCAAGATGTCGAACACCTTGGATTGCAGCTTCGGGTCGTGAATACGGATCGAGCCGCCGCCGATCTCGTTACCGTTCAGCACCAAATCGTAGGCTTGCGTCTTCGCCTTGGTGACGTCGTCGCCGTCGAGCAGGTGGATATCCTCGGGGCGCGGCGCGGTGAAGGGATGGTGAACCGCGGCGTGGCGGGCTTCTTTCTCGTCGTAGTCGAACATCGGAAAATCATAAACCCAAACGAAGGCGAGCTTCTTTTCGTCGATCAGGCCGAGCTTGGCGCCGAGGTGCTCGCGCAGATTGCCGAGCGCGTCGTTCACCACCTTCGGCTTATCGGCGACGAACAACACGAGATCGCCGGGCTGCATGCCAAGCGCCTGCTTCAAGCCATCCTTCTCGGCGTCGCTAAAAAACTTAACGATCGGCGACTGCCATTCGTTTTCCTGCACCTTGATCCAGGCCAAGCCCTTGGCCCCGTAGATGCCAGCGAAATTGGTCAGCTCGTCGATCTCGCTGCGCGACAGGTCGGCCTTGCCCTTGACGTTGATCGCCTTGATGATGCCCTTATTCTGTAGGGTTTGCGCGAAGACCTTGAACGAGGTCTGGCGAAACACTTCGGTGATCTCGACCAGCTCCAGGCCGAAGCGCATGTCGGGCGCGTCCAAGCCGAAGCGGGCCATCGACTCGTCGTAGGAAATCCGCGGAATCGGCAGCGGCAAGTCGATGCCGAGCGCTTCCTTCCACATCATCTGGACCAAGCCTTCCATCGTCGCCATCACGTCTTCCTGATTGACGAAGCTCATCTCGATGTCGATCTGCGTGAATTCCGGCTGGCGGTCGGCTCGCAGATCCTCGTCGCGGAAGCAGCGCGCGATCTGGAAGTAGCGCTCCATTCCCGAAACCATCAGCAATTGTTTGAAGAGCTGCGGCGACTGGGGGAGCGCGTAGAATTGCCCGGGATGGACGCGCGACGGCACCAAATAATCGCGCGCGCCTTCCGGCGTGCTCTTGGTGAGGATGGGCGTTTCGATTTCCAAAAATCCGTGATCGCTCAAATAGCGCCGCGACGCTTGGCTCACCTTGTGGCGCAGCAAAAAATTATTCAGCATCGGGCGGCGGCGCAAATCCAGGTAGCGGTACTTGAGGCGCATCTCCTCGTTGACGTCGATCACGTCTTCGATCGGGAACGGCGGCGTCTTCGCGGCGTTGAAAATCTCGAACTCTTCGACGCGGACTTCGATGTCGCCGGTCGGCAGCTTGGAATTCGCCATGCCTTCGGGACGGGCAATGACCTCGCCCTTGATGCCCATGCAGTATTCCGGGCGAAGGTGCTTGGCGAGCTCGTGGATCTTCTCGTTGATCTCGGGATTGAACACCGCCTGGGTGACCCCTTCCCGGTCGCGCAAGTCGACGAACATAACCCCGCCGTGGTCGCGGCGGGTCGCCACCCAGCCGAACAACACGGTGGTTTTGCCGATGTCGGATTTGCGGAGGGCATTGCAGGAATGGGTTCGTTTCAGCTCATGAATAAATCGCGCCATATCGGGCATTTACCCGTCCGGCTCTGGACCGGTCAAGCGAGAAACCCGGTGAAAGGACGTTGACCCCCTCAAACCGGTATGTTACCGGCTAGATTCTTTGCCGGCCCGCTAAGGGCCCATTAACTGTCACGATTCGCTGATTTGGAGACGCATATGGCCACCGTTTACTACGAAAACGACGCAAACTTGGAAAACCTGAAGGGGAAAAACATCGTCATTTTCGGCTACGGTTCGCAAGGCCACGCCCACGCCCTGAATCTGAAGGACAGCGGCCTCAACGTCCGCGTCTCGCTCAAAGCCGACAGCGCCAGCGCCGCCAAGGCGAAAGCGCACGGCCTGGAAGTTTTCTCCGACAATTCGGAAGCCGCCAAATGGGCCGACGTCGCGATGATCGTCATCCCGGACGAATCGCAAAAGGACCTTTACGACAAGCACCTCAAGGATAACCTGAAGAAGGGCGCCGCGCTGTTCTTCGCCCACGGCTTCAACATCTTGTTCAAGCGGATCGTCCCCCGCCCCGATCTCGACGTTATTTTGATCGCCCCGAAGGGCCCGGGACATCTCGTGCGCGACCAATATAAGGAAGGCAAGGGCGTGCCCTGCCTGATCGCGGTCGAACAGAACGCCACCGGCAAAGCGAAGGAAATCGGCCTCGCCTATTCCAAGGGAATCGGCGGCGCCCGCGCCGGCGTCATCGAGACGACCTTCAAGGAAGAATGCGAAACCGACCTATTCGGCGAGCAAGTCGTGCTCTGCGGCGGCCTGACCGCGCTGATCCAGAACGGCTTCGAGACCCTGATCGAAGCCGGCTACCAGCCGGAAGTCGCTTATTTCGAATGCCTCCACGAAGTGAAGCTGATCGTCGACCTGATCTACGCCGGCGGCATCGCCAATATGCGCTACTCGATTTCCGACACCGCCGAATACGGCGACCTGACCCGCGGCCCGCGCATTATCGACTCGAAGGTGCGCAACGAGATGAAGAAGATCTTGGGCGAGATCCAAAGCGGCGCCTTCGCCAAGGAATATATCGAGGAAAAAGAAAAGGGCGGGCCGGAAATGAACAAACTGCGCAAGGCAGGCGAGAACCACCCGATCGAGAAGGTCGGCGCCAAACTCCGCTCGATGATGCCCTGGCTCGGCGGCGCGATCGACAAGAGCAAGCGCTAGGCTTATTCCTATTTTTTCTTGGACATTTTAGGCTCGGCTTCCTAGAAGGCGGCATGAAAACGATCCCCCGTCTTCTCATCGCGGCCTTCGTGTTGCTCGTCCCGTCCTATGTTTTCGCCCAAGGCGCCGACCAAATGTCGGGCCTGACGAAGATGAACAACGACTTCGCCAAGGAAGTCGATCTTTCCAATAACTACCTCGAACACGAGACCAAGGCCGGCGTGATTTTCACCACCGGCAATACCCAGTCGATCCTCGCCTCGGGCGCGTCGCATACCTTGTGGCGGATCAAGCGCTTCCAGCACACCTGGGACCTCGGAGCCTACTTCAACCGCATCAGCTCCTCGCCCAGCGTGCCGATCGCGCCGGGAACGATCGCGAATTACATCTACGGCGTGTACCGCTTCGATTATTTCTTCTCGCAGAACACCACCTTCTTAGTCGGAGTCGGTGGTTATACCGACACGATCAAGGGCATCGACCTGGCGTTCCAGACTTTCGCCGGCGTCGATCATTATTTTCTGCGCACTCCCAATTACTACCTGAGCCTGGGCGGCGGTTATAACTTCACCTACGAAGACCGCGTGGCCCCGGACAATAACATCAGCCTGCACTCGCTGTTCGTGATGTTCGACTACCAGCAGAAGTTCAACAAGGTGGTGAGCTTCGGGCACACCGACACCTTTCTCGAAGCGCTCAACCATGGCACGGATTTCCGCGTCAATAGCGACACCTTGCTCAAGCTGAAGATGACGGACTTGCTCGGCCTAGTGGTGGGTTTTCACCTGCGGTACGACAATTCGCCGCCGATCGGTTTTAAGAAGCTGGATACCATCACCGACGTCTCGCTCTCGGTGAGCTTTCAGCGGCCGAAGCCGGCGCCGAAGGATTGTAAGTAGGGCCCTCACCCTACCCTCTCCCGGAGGGAGAGGGTAATCTCAGGCGTTGCTCTCCTAAAATTGCAGCAGTACAATCCCGGCATGATCCGCGAACCCGCCGTTGCCGGAACCTTCTACACCGCCAATCCGATCACCTTACGGCGGGAAGTCGACAAATACCTGCACGAGGAGCACGGGCGGAAGCGCAAGGCGATCGGCATCGTCTCCCCGCACGCCGGCTACATGTATAGCGGCCACGTCGCCGGCGCGGTTTTCTCCAAGGTCGAAGTCCCGAAAAAACTCGTCATCCTTTGCCCGAACCACACCGGCCTCGGCGCTTGGGCCGCGATCAACGCGAGCGGCGCGTGGCGCACCCCGCTTGGCGACGCGAGAATCGACGAAACACTCGCGAAAAAGCTGATGCAGCTCGCGCCAGAAATCGAAGAAGACCAACTCGCCCACCGCCGGGAGCACGCCTTGGAAGTGCAATTGCCCTTTGTGCAAAGCCTGCAGGAAGATTTCCAATTCGTCCCGCTCTGCCTGTCGCACTTCAGCTACGGCGAATGTGAAAATTTAGGGAATGCCTTGGCGAAATTAATCCAAGAAAACGAGGATGATATCCTGATCGTCGCCTCGAGCGACATGAACCACTATGAAAATCAGGAACGCACCATTGCCAAGGACGAGCGGGCCATCGAATGTATCCTAAACTTAGATCCGCAATCCCTCTACGAGCGCGTCCACCAGGAGGACATCTCGATGTGCGGCATTATCCCTACCACTTGCATGCTGATCGCGGCTAATCAGCTCGGCGCCAAGAAGGCGGAGTTGATCAAGCATGCGACCAGCGGGGATATTACTGGGGATTACTCGGGCGTCGTCGGGTATGCGGGCGTCGTGGTCCGCTGAGCGCCTTGCTCACCCGCTTTTCCAAGCAAATGTTCGATCGAAAATCGGAGCACCGTCAAGCGCTCCTGGATGACAGGGGTGAAGAAATTGCCGTCGCGAGCCGCCCGTTCGGCCTCACGGAAGCTTTCTAGGGCGCGCTCGCGCTCGCCCCGTTCGGCGCGAACTTTCGCGCCCGACGTACTGTTCTCGAAATTGAAGAGTTCAGGAATATGCGGGGATTTTTCGATTTCGGGCAGGAAGATTCCCAATTCGCTGAATATGGAACGCTGCGCTTTCTGCCGTTCCTCGCCGTAGAGGCCTCTTAAATTTCGATCATAAACCTTATCGTTTACGTCGATGTATTCGTCATCGCTCGTCACCCTATAACCCGCGATGATGGCGGCGTGATGACCAAGCGCCGGCGGAATGGGTCGGCCATTCGCTTCGCGTGGCGGCGTCGCAACGGAAGGATGGACTTCTCCGGAGCGTGAAGGCTCCTCACCTTGATTCGAACATCCGATGAGAAAATTCGCGGCAATTCCGCCTAAAATTAAATCTGGAAACATCTGCATACCTCCACGTCTTGGGCAAAGCCCTGCAGGGCATGTATTTGCAAACCGGATACCATGACGGCAGCCACGTTTTCTGAAGGAAATTTAGTTATTTAGCGTGAAAGCGTGCATTAGCTTTCGTGCTGAAGGCGTGTAATCTTTGCTAGTCACGGGCGACCCTCACCCTACCCTCTCCCAGGGGGAGAGGGGAATCTTGGGGGCATGCCCCATAACGACATGATCAAGTTCCACCAAAGTGCTGGGAGGGTTGGGAATATTTTTTCTTGGGGGGCGTTTAGGGGAATTCTCGTTGAGTTGCAAAATTCACCTAGAGGCGATAAGCCTGAAGGTCTATGAATCGTTACCGCTTCGCACCCTCTCCCACCGGCCACCTCCACATCGGCGGCGCACGTACCGCGCTCTACAACTACTTGATGGCGCAAAAGACTGGCGGCACCTTCATCCTGCGGATCGAGGATACCGACCGGGAACGATCCACCGAGGAATATATTCACTCGATTTTAAAGGCGATGGAATGGCTCGGCCTCAAGTACGACGAAGGCCCCTATTTTCAAATGGAGCGCCACGCGATCCATCAAGAACATTTGAAGCGCTTGATCGACGAGGGCAAAGCCTATCGCTGCTACTGCACCGCCGAAGAACTAGACGCGAAGCGCAAGCTGGCGATGGCGGAAAACCGCAAGCCGAAGTACGACGGCACCTGCCGCGCGCTCGATCCAAAAAAAGAAGATTCGCGCCCGTACTGCATCCGCTTTCGCTCCGAAGACGCGGGCAAGACCGTGGTCGACGATCTGATCAAGGGCAAGATCGAGTTCGACAATGCCGAGCTCGACGACCTGATCATCGCGCGCACCGATGGCACGCCGACTTATAATTTCGTCGTCGTGGTCGACGACGTCACCATGAAGATCACCCACGTGATCCGCGGCGACGACCATCTCAACAATACCCCGCGCCAAATCCAGATGTACCAGGCCTTCAACTACCCAACGCCGGTCTTCGCCCACGTACCGATGATCCTGGGCGCCGACAAGGCGCGACTCAGCAAGCGACACGGCGCCACCAGCGTGATCGCCTACCAAGAGCAGGGCTACTTGCCGGAGGCGATGCTCAATTATTTGGTGCGCCTGGGATGGGCCTCCGGCGACGAGGAAGTTTTCAGTATGGAGAAGATGATTGAGCTATTCGACATCAAGGACGTCGGGGCCTCTGCGGCGGTGTTCAATCCGGAAAAGCTGCTCTGGCTGAACGGCCACTGGATTCGGCACTACCCGCTGGAAAAGCTGGTTGCAGCCGCGCAACCCTTCCTGAAAAATCGCGGCGTCGAAGTCGACGATTCCAAGTTCGCCGAACAAGCACTCGCGAGCTGCCAAGAGAAGGTCAAGACCCTGGTCGAACTCGCCGACATGGCGGCGTTTTATTTCCAGAAGGAAATCTTCATCAACGAGGAAGCGCGCAAGAAGGGACTCGACGCGGAAGGCCGCGCGGTGCTGGAAAAGCTCACGCCGTTTTTCGAAACGCAAGTCAGCGATTGGAAGCACGACGCGATCGAAGCCAGCCTCAAGAACTTCGCCGAAATCCAAGGTTTGAAGCTGGGTAAGATCGCGCAACCGCTGCGCGCCGCTTTGACCGGATCGATGGTTAGCCCGGGGATTTTTGACGTCATTGCCATCTTGGGCAAGGACCGGGTTCTGGAACGCATCAAGGCCGCGCTGAATTCCTAAAAATTCGCCCTCACATTTTTCATTTCAATTATTTTGCCTGCTAGACGTGGGCCCTCACGAGGATGTTCCACCCAAAGTGCTGGGAGGGTTGGTTATATTTTTTTCTTGGGGGCGTTTAGGGGGGGACCCAATCCATAACAGCAGAAACAAAATGGGGGGTTCCTGACGAGACGATTTGCGGCGCGTGAGTAAATCGTCGTCCCCCAAGAAAAAAATATAGCCAAGCCTCCCCTAGCAAGTGCGGGAAAACCAAGTTCCACAAAAGTTTAAAGTAAAATTACAAGGGCAGCTTATTGACGGCTTCTTCACCGAAGAGCTGCAGCATCTCCCGCGCGAGATCCGAGTAGATCTTGCGGTACTTCTCGGAAGACTCCTCGGGCATGGCCGCGGACTTGAGCTCGCCGTTCTTCTTCACCCAGAGATGGACGTCGCCTACCATTTCGATCAAATCCTTAACATTGACCTGATCGACATCCTTCATCAGCGAGTACGCGGCGATGCCTTCCTTGAAGACGCGGACGATGCCCTTCTTTTCGAGATGGGACATCAAGACCTCGCCCAATTGGACGTCGACGCCGAGGTAAGCCGCCAGTTCCAGGGCCGTGACCGGCGTCGAGGAAAAGCGCTTCTGGAAGAGCAGGTAGAAAAAAGTCAGCAAGGGCAAATGAGCCAACTTTTTCAGTTCCGGCTCGGTGAGCGTGAGTTCGCCGGTATCGGAGGATTCCGGCAAAGGTGATTTTGGAATGAAGTTTTTAGCTAAATCCATATTCCCTATCTTCCCCTCTCTTGAAACCCATTCAAGTCCAGCAACGAGTCAATTACCTCATATGGGTCTGACAAACTCGCTGTCAACCCCTGGGGCATCGCCGGAATACTCCGGTCATTCAAGGTAATTATCGGCGAAATCCTTGGGAAAGTCGCGTCCCGCTTGCATTTCCCAGGGGGAATCGCTTAAAAACATCCCATGAAATCGCTGGGTTCTCACTTAAAGTGGACCTTACTCTTGATGGCTTGGTTAAGCCTGGGATGCAATAGCATTAACGGCGTGGCCCCGGCGTTTGCGGTCGTTCCAACGGGACCCAGCGAGGTGCATCTCGGCGAATCCTTGCAGCTCACCTCAACCCAACCCGACGCGATTTTCACCGTGGTGGGCGGCGACGCATTCGGCACCATCGACCCCTTCGGCCTGTACACCGCGCCCGACGTGCTTCCCGAGGACACCACGGTGACGATCATCGCCCAGGACGACGGCAAACAGACCTTCGCCTTCGTGGAGCTGATCCCTTAAATCCACTTGTGAACAACCCATTTTCCGCCCTAAGATCAACGCCATGGATGATAAGCACTTGATCAACGTCAACGTCGAATCCCACGAGCTCCTGCCTCCGCCCGAGGAAATCCGCCGGCAGTTTCCGCTCTCCGCCAAGGCCTCGCAAACCGTGGCCGAAGGCCGGAAAGTTTTGCGCGATATTCTGGACGGAAAGGACAAAAGGCTATTCATCGTCGTCGGCCCTTGCTCGATCCACGATACCAAGGCGGCGCTGGAATACGCCGATCGCCTCGCCAAGCTGAACGAGCAGGTCAAGGACGTGCTGTTTTTGGTGATGCGGGTTTATTTCGAAAAGCCTCGCACCACCACGGGTTGGAAGGGACTGATCAACGATCCCTTCATGGATGACAGCTTCCACATCGAGGAAGGCATCAAGATCGCGCGCAAACTGCTCGTGCAACTCGCCGAGCTGGGCTTACCGACCGCCACCGAGGCGCTCGACCCGATTGTGCCGCAATATATTTCGGAATTGATCGCCTGGTCGGCGATCGGCGCCCGCACCACCGAGTCGCAAACCCATCGCGAGATGGCGAGCGGCCTCTCGACGCCGGTCGGCTTCAAGAACGGCACCGACGGCAATATTCAGGTCGCGCTCAACGCGATGAAATCCTCGCTCGCGCCGCATAGTTTCCTCGGCATCGACGCCGACGGCCGGATCTCGGTCTTCAAGACCCGAGGCAACCGCTATAGCCATATCGTGCTCCGCGGCGGCAACGCCAAGCCGAATTACGACCGCGAATCGGTCGCCGCCTGCTCGGCCGAACTGAAAAAGGAAGGCCTCAACGCCAAGATCATGATCGATTGCAGCCACGGCAATTCCAATAAGGATCACCAACGGCAGCCGCTGGTGCTGGAAGACGTGATCGCGCAAGTCGCCGCCGGCAACCGCGATATCGTCGGCGTGATGATCGAGAGCAATTTGGAGGAAGGCGGCCAGAAAATTCCAGCCGATTTAAAAGAGCTCAAGTACGGCGTCTCGGTCACCGACAAATGCATCGATTGGAAAACCACCGAGCAAAGCCTGCTCAAGGCCGCCGCCCAGCTCCGCAAAGCGTGAGTTCCCCGAAAAAAATCCGCATCGATCAATTGCTGGTCCAGCTCGGGCTCGCGCCCTCCCGGCAGCGGGCTCAAGCCCTGGTGATGGCCGGCCTCGTTTTGGTCGACGAGCAAAGGGTGGAGAAAAGCTCCGAAACCTACACTCCGGACGCCGCGGTCCGGGTCAAGGGCCAGGACCACCCCTATGTCGGCCGCGGCGGGGTTAAGCTTGCCGGGGCCCTGGATGCCTTCGGCGTTGATCCGCGCGGCAAGGTGGCCTTGGACGTCGGCGCCTCGACCGGCGGCTTCACCGACTGCTTGCTGCAGCGCGGGGCGATCCGGGTGCACGCTTGGGATACCGGCCAAAACCAGCTGCACGAGCGGCTGCGCCGCGATCCCCGGGTACTCTCCCGGGAGCAGTTTAACGTCCGTTTCGTGACCGCGGCCGACCTTCCCGAGGCGGTGGATTTGCTGGTGGTCGACGTCAGCTTCATCTCGCTCCGGCTGATTTTACCGCCCTTAATCGCGGCCTTATCGGGAAATTGGGAGGCCCTGCTATTAGTCAAACCCCAGTTCGAGGCTAGCCCGTCAGATGTGGGGAAAGGCGGGGTGATTCGGGATGCGGCCTTGCGCGACCGGATCGTCGCCGACCTGGCCGCCTTCGTCGGCGCCCTGGGGCTGGAAGTGGCGCCCCCCGTGGCCGCGGCCATTACCGGTGAATCCGGAAACCAGGAGTATTTTCTTCATGTCCACCCCCGAGCTACTGGCGAGGGAGGCGCGAAGCCCTTATAATAGTTTGGAGTGTAAGTGCCGTGATGATTGTCCCTTTTTTCAAAAAGTGCTTTTCATTTTTGCCGTCTCTCCATAAGGGAAGCAACATGTCCGTCCGCGCCTATGCCCTGATCCTCTGCGCGTGCGCCCTATCCGCGCTCTCGGGATGCATCACGACCTCGAAGGCGGCGGCTCCGCAAAGCTCGAAAAAGGGCCCGGAAAAGCTGTTCGGCCAGCGCGATGTCGCTCCCGAAGGCAATAGCGCCCTGCATTACATCGATTCCCGGCTCTACAGTTATCGCGACTCCGAAGACCGCTCGATCGACGCCCTGAAGCGATCGGTCGACGAGGATCCGGCTTCTTCCTATTTGCATGCCGAATTGGCCCGATCGCTCGCCGAGCAAAACCAGTTCGAGCAGGCGACCCTGGAAATCGAGAAGGCCCTCGACCTCGAACCGGCCTCGCCGAACAACCACTTGCTGAAGGGAAAAATTTTCTCGGTCAAGCAGATGCCGGCCGATGCGATGCGCGAGTACGAAGCCTGCATGAAGCTCGATCCGGAGCTCGAGGATTGCTACATCATGCAAGCGCGCGAGCAATTAGTGGCGCGCGATCAAGCCGGCGCGCTCAAGACGATCCAACGCCTGCTCGCGGCGGTGCCCAATTCGAGCAGCGGGCTGTATTACCAGGGCACGATCTACAGCGCGTATATCAAGGAAGACAAGAAGGCGATCAAGTCCTTCCAGGAAATTCTCGAAGACGATTCCGACGACTTGCGCGCGCTCGGCGCCTTGGCCCAAATTTACCTCGATCAAAAGAATTACAAGGAAGCGCTCAAGTATTTGCTCGAGGTCGAGCGGCTCGCGCCGACCGACGTGCCGACCAAGCTCAAGGTCGGCCTGCTCTATTACGAGTTGAAGGATTTCGACCAAGCGATCGACCGCTTCACCCAAGCCTTAAGCTTGAGCCCGGCGAACGACCGCGTCTCCTACTACCTCGGCCTGCTCGAAGCGCAGCGCAAGAATTACGAATCGGCCTTCAATTACTTTAAGTCGATTCCGCCCGATTCCGAGCTTTACAAAGACGCCGTGGTCCGTTCGATCCTCGTCCTCAAGGAAATGCAGGCCTTGCCCAAGGCGATCAGCCTCGCGCAGGAGGCCCTGAAAAATCGACAGGACATTCCCGAGCTCTACGAAGTGCTGGGCACGCTCTATGGACGCGAAGGCAAATACGACCAAGCCTTCCTGATCTTGGAGAAAGGCCTGAAGAAATTTCCCAACCAGGAAAAATTGCTGTTCAGCAAGGGCGTGCTGCTCGACAAGGCCGGACAATTCGAGAAGAGCATCGCGACGATGCGCGAACTGGTGCAGGTCAATCCGAAGAACGCTTCCGCGCTCAATTATATCGGTTATTCCTACGCCGATCGCGGCATCAATTTGGACGAAGCGCTCAACCTGGTGACGCAAGCCTATCAGCTCAAGCCGGACGACGGGTATATCATCGACTCGCTGGCATGGGTGTATTTCAAAAAGGGCAATCCCCAAAAGGCGCTCGACCTATTGCTGCAAGCCAATAAGGTTAGCCCGAACGAACCGGTGATCCTTGAGCATCTTGGCGACGTGTACCTCGAGCTCGGCGTCAAGGAGAAGGCGAAGAATTATTTCCAAGAAGCGGTCGCCGCGGCGGTCAAGCAGGAATCCACCCTCGAACGCGACGTCGACGACCTGAAACGCATTCAATCCAAACTCAGCGCCCTCGGCGGCCAAGGAATCTAAGCTGCGCCATTTCCGCCTACGAATAGTGATCGCCGCGCTCGCGGCCCTCGGTTTCGCAGCATGCGTCAAGGCTCCGCCGCGCAGCGCGCTGCAGCCGCCGCAAGCCGGCGACGAGCGTTGGCTCGGCGAGGTGCGCGGACGCGCCTTGAAGAGCCTGAAGAGCTACGCTCAAGTGAAAGCCGAGCACGGCAATCAAAGCCAGAGTTTCGACGCCGCGATCGTGATGCAAGCTCCAGATCGCCTGAAGATCGAGGTGATCAACGACCTGGGCGAGACCTTGCTCAGGCTCGACGCCGACGGCGAGCGCGTCGTTTACGAAAATCTCCGCGAAGGCACCCGCGACGAAATCGCGCAAAGCCAGCTCGCCTTCCAAAAAGTCTTCAAGTTGCCGCTCTCGCTCGAGGAATTCATCGCCGTCCTGAGCCGGCTCATTCCCGACGCGCCGATCGTCGGAGTCGGCGAAACCTCCGGACATCGCGAGATCGAATTGCCCCAAGATCGGCTCGAGATCGATACCGCCACCGGACAATTGCTCAGCTGGGAGAAGCTGAAGGCAAAAGGTCAAAGTTCCAAAGTCCGCTACCGGGTCAGCTACTCGGATTACGGCATGCAAGACGGCGTGATGGTTCCCAGCCAAATCGTCTGGCAATTTATGCGCCCAAAAGTGCGCGTCACGCTCCGGCTCGAGACCGGTTCCGCCGTTCAATTTCATTGACATATCAATAATTTAGCTGCACTCTGGCCGGAATTGTCTGCTCCGACGTACTACCTTTTATCGAGATCCCTATGCGCCTGAAAGCGACCCTCACCCTTCTCGTCCTGCTTACGACCGGCATCGCCGCCTGCGATTCGAAAAAGTCCGAGAAGGATCCGCAAAGCCTGATCTACAGCTTGGGTAGCGAACCGGACACGCTGAACCGCCTGACCGCGACCGACGCGTACGAGGGTCGGATCAACGGTTTCATCTTCGACAGCTTGATCGAGCGCGACAACCAGACCTTGGAATTCATCCCGAAGCTCGCCACCAAATGGGACGTGAGCGACGACAAGCTGACCTACACCTTCTACCTGCGCAACGACGTCAAGTGGCACGACGGCAAGCCCTTCACCGCCGACGACGTCGTCTACACCTACGAACGGATCATGGATCCGAAGGTCGATACGCCGCACCTGAGGGTTTACTACAAGGACATCAAGAAGGTGGAGAAGCTGAACGATTACGAAGTGCGCTTCACCTACGCCATTCCCTACTTCAAGGCGCTTGAGTTCGTCGGCGGGATCCCGGTGATCCCGAAGCATATCTTCGACGACGGCAAGGACTTCAACAACCACCCTGGCAACCGCAACCCGATCGGCACCGGCCCCTATAAGTTCAAGGAATGGAAAACCGGCCAGCGCATCGTCCTGGATGCCAACCCGGATTATTGGGACAAGACGAAGCCGCCCAACTTGAAATCGATCGTCTTCAAGATCATCACCGACGAGGAAGCATCCTTCCAAGCCTTGAAAAAGGGCGATCTCGACATCGGCACGCTGACCCCGAGCCGCTGGGTGAAGCAGGGCAACACGCCCGAGTTCAACGAAAAATTCGCGAAGCACGATTACTACATGCCGAGCTATCGCTACATCGGCTGGAACCTGCGCCGGCCGTATTTTCAGGACAAGCGGGTCCGCCAAGCCTTAACCCGCCTGGTGAACCGCCAAGCCGTGGTGGAAAAACTGGAATACGGCTTCGGCAAGCTGACCACCGGACCGTTCTGGATCTTCGGTTACGAATACAACAAGGATCTGCCGGTCATCCCCTACGATCCGGCGGCGGCGAAGAAGATGCTCGACGAAGCCGGCTGGGTGGATAGCGACGGCGACGGGATCCGCGAGAAGGACGGCGTGAAATTCGAGTTCACCTTCCTGATTCCCTCGGGCGCGGAGTTTTACCAAAACTTGGCGGCGATCATGAAGAAGGATTTTGAGGCGGCGGGCATCTCGATGAACATCCGCGTCATGGAATGGGCCGCCTTCGTCAACCAAATCAATGCCCGCGACTTCGACGCCACTTCGCTCGGCTGGAGCTTCGGGCTCGACGAGGACCCGTACCAAGTGTGGCATTCCTCGCAAGCCGACAAGGGTTCCAACTCGGTTGGGTTCAAGAACGCCGAGGCCGATAAGATCCTGGAAGAAGCCCGGCAAGTCTTCGACAAGGAAAAGCGCACCCAGCTCTACCACCGCTTCCACGAGATCGTGTACGATGAACAGCCCTATACTTTCCTCTATAGCGGCCCGGCGTTGGTGGCGCGCGACAAGCGCTTCCAGAACGTAAAGGTTTATCCGATGGGACTCGACATCTTAGAATGGAGAGTGCAGCCCTGAGATGAGCGCCTACCTGCTCAAACGACTGCTGACGATCATTCCCACGCTGCTCGGCATCACGCTGATCAGTTTCTTCATCATTAAGCTGGCGCCGGGCAATCCGGTTTCGCTCAAGATGCAGGCCGCTTCCGAAGGCCTGAAATCAACCCAGCTCAGCCAGGAAATCCAAAGCGAAGTCATGAAGCTCTACGGCCTCGCGGTCGACCTGCCGCCAGGTTACGAGAACTTCATCGCCGAGTGGACGACGCGCATTCACGGCTCCGACCCGAAGGATAAGCCGCAACTGACGCGGCGGGTGCTGGCCTGGGTCGGACAGAACGCCATTCAATACAAGATTTGGATGGTCAACTTGGCCCATCTCAACTTCGGGGTTTCGTTCAAGGACCATCGGCCGGTCCTGGAAAAAATCAAAGATGCCCTGCCGATCACGCTCGCGCTCAACATCCTGGAAATCTTGATCGTCTATTTCATCTCGGTCCCCTTGGGCGTGTTTTCCGCCTTGAACCGCGATTCGGCGGTCGACCGGGTGACGGTCTTCATCCTATTCGTGCTCTACTCGCTGCCGACCTTTTGGGTGGCCTACCTGCTGATCATGTTTTTCGCGACGCCCGCGCACTACGATTGGTTTCCGCTCGCCGGTTACATCAGCCAAGATGCCGAGTCTTATTCGTTCTTCGCCAAGCTCGGCAACATCGCCTGGCACTTGGTCTTGCCGGTGATCTGCATGGTGTACGGCGGCTTCGCTTTCTTGGCGCGTTTTTCCCGCAACACCATGCTCGAAGTCATCAAGGCGGATTTCGTCCGCACCGCGAAGGCCAAGGGCTTGAAACGCAGCAAGGTGATCTGGCGGCACGCCTTCCGCAACCAATTGATCCCGCTCATCACCCTGACCGGAACGCTCTTGCCGGAGCTGATGGGCGGATCGGTGATCATCGAGCAGATTTTTTCGATACCGGGAATGGGCAAGCTCGCCTTCGACTCGATACTGGCGCGCGACTACCCGACGATCATGGCGATCACCACGATCACCGCGGTGCTGACCCTGTTCAATTTGCTGCTCGTCGACTTGATCTACGTTTGGGTCGACCCGCGGATCAGCTATAAGAGCTTGGAGACGGCATAATGTCGGAAGAGAAGAAAAAGGCCGATAAGGCCGCCGAACAGGACGTGGAACAGCAGGAAGACCTGCTGAGCACGCCGCAAACCCCCTCGGCGCCGGGCATGGGTTTCCAGACGCTGAGTTACGGCGCGATTGTGCGCGCCCAATTCAAGCGCAGCTGGATCAACCGGATCGCCTTCGCCTTCGTCGTCCTGCTCGCGGCGGTCGCGCTGCTCGCCCCCTTCCTCGCCAACGGCGTCCCGATCTATATGAAGCGGGATTCGAAGATTTATTTTCCGCTGCTCAAGACCGTCTGGCCGATTAGCGAGTTCAACATTTATCCCGAGCTAAAGGACGTCGACTATAAGCTCGCGGAAAAGGAAGGCGCCGAGGTGCGCTATACCCTCGTCCCCTATTCGCCGAACGATTACGATCTCAACTCGACGCTCTCGGCCCCGGACGAGTATCACGCCCTCGGCACCGACGCCTTGGGCCGCGACGTCGCCTGCCGGATGATCTGGGGCGCCCGCATTTCGATTTCGGTCGGATTGGTCGCCGTCGGGATCTACACCTTGCTCGGGATCCTGTTTGGCTCGCTCGCCGGCTACTTCGGCGGTTTCATCGACTGGATGCTGAGCCGGGGCATCGAAGTGATGATCTGCTTCCCGACCTTCTTCTTGATCCTCACCCTAATGGCAGTGGTGAAGAAACCCTCGGTGTTCCACATCATGCTGGTGATCGGCCTCACCGGTTGGACCGGGATCGCGCGCCTGGTGCGCGCCGAATTTCTCAAGCTGCGCGACCAGGATTTCGTCGTCGCCTGCCGCTCCCAGGGCATGAAGACTGGACGCATCATTTGGCGGCATGTCCTGCCGAACGCGATGGCGCCGGTGCTGGTATCGGCGACCTTCGGCATCGCCTCGGCGGTGCTGATCGAAAGCTCGCTGTCCTTCCTCGGTTTCGGGGTGCAGCCGCCGACCCCGAGCTGGGGCGACATCCTAAGCGGCGCCCGCGAATACATCACCACCGCCTGGTGGCTGACGGTGTTCCCCGGCGCGGCGATTTTCCTGACCGTGATGTCTTATAACCTCTCGGGCGAGGGGTTGCGCGATGCCATCGATCCCAAGTTGAGGCGCGGCTGAATTTAAGCTAGGGTAAGCACGCATGAACCGAATTCTCGAAGTCAAAGATTTGCGCATCACCTTCCCGATCAAGGGCAAGGAAACGCCCGCCGTCGACGGCATCAGCTTTTCGCTCAATCAAGGCGAAGTCTTGGGGATCGTGGGCGAGTCGGGCTGCGGCAAGACCGTGACCGCGCTCTCGCTGTTGCGCCTGATCGAGGATCCGGGGCGGATCGCAAGCGGCCATGCCTATTATTTCGGGGATATCGCCGGCATCTCGCCGGAAAAGCCCAAGGTCAAAACCGGTCCGATCGAGGAAACCACCGGAAAAACCGGCGAGGCCGACCTGATCAAAGACGTGCCCAAGCCGAGCCGCAGCGTCGATATGACGGCGTCCGTCTTCACGCAAAACTTAGTTCCGGAAGGCGGCATCGACCTGTTCAAGCTGAGCGAAGCCGAAATGCGCCGGGTGCGCGGCAATAAGATCGGGATGATCTTCCAGGAGCCGATGACCTCGCTCAATCCGGTGTTCACCGTCGGTTACCAGATTCGCGAAGCGATCCAATTGCACCAGAAAGTTAGCAAGAAAGAAGCCAACGATCTGGCGGTGGAAATCTTGCGCAAGGTGCACATCCCCGACCCGCAAAAGCGGATCAAGGATTACCCGCATCAATTGAGCGGCGGCATGCGGCAGCGCGTGATGATTGCGATGGCCCTCTCCTGCCAGCCCGACATCCTGATCGCCGACGAGCCGACCACCGCGCTCGACGTCACGATCCAGGCCCAGATCCTCGATTTGATCCAGGAATTGATCGACGAGATGCACATGTCGGTGATCTTAATCACCCACGATCTCGGCGTGGTCTCGCAGATTTGCGACGAAGTGGTCGTGATGTATTCCGGAATGATCGTCGAGCAGGCGCCGGCCGAGCGCTTGTTCCGCCGCCCGAAGCATCCCTATACGATCGGCTTGCTCAATTCGATTCCCAAGCTATTCGAGGATCGCGGCGGTCACCTGATGTCGATTCCGGGAATGGTTCCCGATCTCTCGCATCTGCCGGAAGGCTGCCGCTTCGCCGACCGTTGTTTCCGCGAGATCGCCGCTTGCAAGGCAAAGGTCCCCTCGATCCGCTATTTTGGCGAGGGCCAGGAAGCGCGTTGTATTAATACTTAGTATCTAGCCGAAGTCCGCCTCAGGCGGGCGAGGGCCAGGAAGCCCGTTGCATTAACACGTAGGATTTATGGCATTGCTCGAAGTCAAAAATGTGGTGAAGAAGTTCCCGATTACCGGCGGCCTGTTCGGCCGTACCATTGGCCACGTCCACGCGGTCAACGATGTTTCCCTCAAGGTTGAACACGGCGAAACGGTCGGCTTGGTCGGCGAATCGGGCTGCGGTAAAACCACCTTGGCGCGGATGATCATGCGGCTGATCAAGCCGGATTCCGGCGAGATCCAATTCGATGGCCGCGAGATCGGCGACCTCAAGGAACGCAAGATTCGCAGCCTGCGCCGCCAGTTTCAGATGATCTTCCAGGATCCCTATTCCTCGCTCAACCCGCGCATGACCGTCGGTCAAATCCTAACCGAGCCATTGGTGGTCCACGGCATCGGCAACCGCGAGGAACGCCGCAAGCACGTCTTTGAAATCTTGAGCAAGGTGGGCTTGAGCCCGGAAACCTACGCCAAGTACCCCCATGAGTTCAGCGGCGGCCAGCGGCAGCGCGTCGGCATCGCCCGCGCCCTGATGCTCCTGCCCAAGCTAATTGTCGCCGACGAGCCGGTCAGCGCCCTAGACGTCAGCATCCAGGCCCAGATCATCAACTTGCTGATGGACCTGCAGAAAGACATGCAGCTCACCTACTTGTTCATCGCCCACGATTTGAAGGTGGTCCGGCATATCAGCAAGAAAATCGTCGTGATGTACCTCGGGCACATCGCCGAGGAAATTCCTGCGGCCGATTTGGCCAAGGCCAGGCACCCCTACACCCACGCCCTGCTTTCCGCGGTTCCGGTGCCCAATCCCGAGATTAAGAGACAAAAAATTGTACTTTCCGGGGACGTCCCGTCTCCGATCGACCCACCCTCCGGCTGCGTGTTTCATACCCGCTGCCCCTATGCCCAGGAAATTTGCAAAACCCAGGTCCCCGTGCTAGAGCCCCTCAATCCGGAACATAGGGTTGCATGTTTGCTGAAAGATCAGATAAAGCCTTTTTGCGAGATTCATTCAGACCGCTAAAGCTAAAAAATTCGTTTGCGAGAGGTATCGGTATGAAATTCCCCCATTCCATGGTTTTCGCCGCCACCATTGTCGCCTTGACCGGCTGCTTTACGGCGAAAGACGCCAAAAATCCCAAGACCAACCAGCATATGGAAGCTGGAAAGAACGGCATCACGATCGACGCCACCTACGATCCGCGGCTCGATAACCTCATCCCCGGCTATAAGATCGTGACCGTCGCCTTGACCAACAACGGCTTCGACGTGCTCAAGCTCAACCCGATTAAGGACCGCTGGGAGATCGTCGACGCCGCCGGCAAGAACCGCCGCGCGATCAACAGCATTCGAGTGCATAGCCCCAGCCTGTTCGGCAGCCTGCCGCAAAAAGTCCAGATGTTGGTGGATTACCCGGTCGGGATCAACGTCGGTTATTCCGAGACCATCGATTTGTTCTTCCCGCTCGGTACCGACCTGAGAAATTTCCGCAATATCAGCTTCTACGCGGCCGATGCCGACCAGAAGTTCGACGCCATGGCCAACCTCGACTCGCAAAACGCAATCCCGGTCGAGCAGATCAACGCCGAGGCCGCCGCGCAAAACCCGAAGACGGGTAAAGCGGCGAAGTCCGGGCAAGTGAAGCCTTAATTATTTCCAATAAAACTTGAAGCAGATAAAGCTCGCCTGAACCAATTGGGCTTTGCCTCGCCGTAGCCTTGGCGAAGGCGGGCGAGACAAAGAAAAACCCCGCTCGGTTTCCCGAACGGGGTTTGAATTTTTTGCATTCGATCAGACCGAAGCTTAGTGAACTTCCGCCCGGCTGTAGTGCAGGGGACGAGCCGCGATGATCGAGCTGGAACGGAAGGCGGCCGGGATCGTGGTTCCGGGCATGACACCCGAAGCCAGCGAGAAGGTATCGCCGACTTTGCCGAAGTTCGCGCCTTCGGTCAGTGTGACCGCGCGGATCGCGCCGCTGTCGCTGATCACGTAGGCGAATTGGCCGTTCGGATTGAGCACGACGTTGGCGATGTCGCTGCCGTCGTCGAACACGGTCACGAAGCGGGTGCGGTTCGCGCCGCCGCTCGGGCCGGCCGCGCTGACGTCCACGATCGCGATGCGACCGGAACCGTCCATGCTGCCGACGATCGCGTTATTGCCGTACAGCGCGACTTGCGAAGACGAGCTGGCGACGAAATCGTAATCCGGGTTGGCCGCGTCCGAGATGATGATTTCCGAGGAACCAGCGCCGCTGGTGATGCCGGAAGTCATGTCGGGATTGAAAACGTGAATCGAGCTGGCATTTTCGCCGGGGATACCTTGGGTCACCGCCACGAGCCGGCCGTCGCTGGCCACGGCCAAGGCGGTCGGATTGTAAGCGCCGTCCATCAGGTAGGCGTTATGGGGAGTGCTCGTCCCGGCGATCACATTGGACTGCACGGCGCCAATGGAGACCGGGGTGAGCGACCCATTGGTGGCGTTGACGTCGTAGCGCAGGATCGTCGCCGGAGCGAGATCGAGGCTGCCGTCCACCGGATTGACCGCATGGTTGCGGGTCAACACGTAAAGATGGGTACCCGAACGGACCATCGAAACCGGAGTGTTCGGGGTGAAATGAATGACCGAGGCCGGAGCGGCGCCGCTTAAGTTGGCGAGCGCGACGCGACCGTCGTCGCCCGGAAGGTTGCGTTGGAACGAGTTGAACAGCACGTGGCTGGTCAGGTTCTCGTCGGCTTCCGGAACGATGAAGATACCGCTGTTGCCGAGGCTACGGGTGCCGCCGGTTAATTCCGCGACGGTGCCGTCGGAAGCGAATCCGACGTGGGTCACGGAACCGCCTTCGGAGGCGGCCGCAGTCAGGTAGACCGGCTTGGTCGGCTCATCTTCCAAAAGGTTCGGGAGCAGCAATTGATCGATGTGACCGGTGGTCGCGTTGATCCGTTCCAGGATCGCGACGCCTTCGGTGTCGCCTTGCGAAGCGCGATCGCCGCAGGTCAGGAGCAAGCTATTGGTGTCCGAGGACAAGTCCAAATCCAAGGGATGCTTGCAAGCGCTGTTGGCAAAGCTGGTGTTGATGGTGCCGAGGCCGCCGTTATCGCCGCCGGTGTTGACCGGAGGATTTTCATCGTCGCTCGGATCGTCGATGTCCGGGTCGCCTGGAGGCGGCATGTCATCGAGCGGTTCGTGGCTGCAACCGGGGAGTCCGCCGAACACGACTAAACCGTTCAGCATGAGCGGGTTGCTGCTAAAAAGACTGGAGCTGGAGGCCAGCGGCGAGCTGGAGGAGCTGCTGGTTCCGAAAGCGCTGGAGGCTAGCGAACTGCGGCTGCGGTCCAAGAGGCGGGCGGCATAGCTGCTATGCGCCATCGCACGAAAATCTGGGAGCAAGGACGTCGACGAGGTAGCGACGGGAGCGGGAGTATCGGCCCGGCAGACTAATTCTTCCGCGGGCGGTGCCACGCAGGAATTTTCTTCGACGGAAAAGATCGAGCTAAACGGGCGAATGGGATTGGACGGTGACATAAACGGACTACCTCCGAATTTTAAGGTCCTGAATTGATTGACCTTTATAATTAGATGGCTCTGGAATTTTACTAACTCGCAGAATATCGGGGAGATGAAAGAAAAGTTGCTTAAGGAGTTCGCGAATTTCTGGAGCCAAGCCATTTCCGGGCTAAATTGTGAAAATTCGGCGATTCTTCGCGGGCTTGGCGAATAATTCCTTGTTTTCTAAGGCGATTTTTATTTAAAATTTTTGAGTTAGCACTCAACTCACGGGTACCGGCCCACCGATAATATAGGACGAACTCAAAGCTACGGGGGCCCGTCGCCAGTGAGGCGATTTGGAGTCCCCATGACCCCGCGCTCGGTTTCCGGCTCACCGCCAGGAACCATCATCGCCAATCCCCCGCTTGCCGGCCCACCCGCCGAAGCGCCCGTCGTTAGCGAAACCGCTCCCGTTTCCGCAACCGTGGTCGGCCTTTCCGAACCGGCTTCGACCGTCGTCTTGGCTTCGCTCGAAGGGCGCAGTGGTGAAGGCAGTGCCGAGGAGCCAATTGGGGCGGCACGAACCCGGTTTCGCGAACAAATCGTCGAAGCCCGTAGGCTGCTGGATAGCGGAACGGCGGAAGAGATTCGTCGCGGCCATGAGTTGATGACTTCGCTTACCGAATTGGCCTTGCGCGTCGAAACCAATCCCGAAGGAGACCGAGCCACCCTGACTCGCGACCTCATTCTATTGCGGGGCTTTTACCGAAGCACGCTTGCCAGCGACCGCCTCAACTCCGTCGAAAGCCAACTCAGAACTCTACGCGACACCATCCTTCAGCCCCATTTGACGCTCAGCCCGGGGACACGACCCACTGCCGAACAATTATCGGATGCGCGACTCGCTTGCGAGATTAGTCGAGAACTCGGTCATTACTCCCGGCTGAGCCGCGATCTGGATACTTGGCAAGGCTTGATCCGCGCCGCGGATGCGACGGTATTACCGGATTCGGAACGCTCGCAGGCCATCATAGAGGTGATGCAAGGCTGGGTGACCGTCCTGCATGAAATTTCCGCGCGCGCCGCGGATCCCTACCACGACGGCGTACCGATCACGGAAACGGCCGTCGAAGTTCGCGATCGCCTGCGCGGCTTGCGGGAAGATTTCTTGCGCGCCTTGCCGGGACTGGAAGGCCATCCCGAACTGCGCGCCGCGATCCAGCGGCAGATTACCCAAGCCATTGAGTTTAATGATCCGGCAGCGGAAGCCTGGCTCGACATCGATACCTTGGTCGAGAACGCGCCGGCTTGGGTGGAAGCCGAGACGCATTTGAGCGATGCGCTCGGTATTGCTTCTCCGGTCGAACGGCGCGCCGCCTTACTCGAAGTCCTGCATGAAGCGGTGGAACTGCACAGCCAGAGTATTTGCGAACGGACGATTAATGCTTTGTCGCTTACCCTGTCGACGGATTTAAGTCCGGAAGAACGATTGCTGCTCTTAACGAACGAAGCCTCGCTCCTGCACGGCAGCGGTCTTAGTTTCGAAGCCACGGTCGATCACGAAGCGAGGACCTTGATTGACCAGTTATTAAATCACTACGCCGATGATCCGGTGCCGCATGCCCGCGATCTGCTCGCCGCCCAGACTTATTGCCAACTCACCGGTGCCACGGAGTACAGCGAGCGCTTGGTCGATGCCCTGCAGGCCACCGGCGACCGGATGGCCAATGCCCTGCATTTTGATGACGGTTTGACGGATCACCGCGACCGGATTGCGATGGCGAGCTTATTAGTCGAGATCGACCAGGCGACCCTGCACAGCGACGTCGGCTCGCTCGCCTCAGATCCCGAAGATTTACAGCGCGGCAACGCCCGGCTGATCGGCGATCGCTTACTTGCCCGTATCGACATGTTGCAGGCCGAGATTGATGCCGCGCCAGAATTGCCCTTGGAAGAACGTTTTACGAATTTACGCAGCCTAGCTAGCGCGCTCGCCGAATACGACTCCCTCACCGAGGGCCGCCACCCGATGATCGCCTCGAGCGATCTCGCTCGGAGATCGGATACGGCTGAGGCCGCCTTGCAACTTGTCTTGGAAGAAATCTTTGCGCCTCCCGCGGATGCCTCTCAAGAACAACTCGATGCCACCCGCGCGGTGCTCTACGACGTCCGCACCCGGATCCACTTCGCGATCGGCAATGGCGAGCCGAACTTCCTGCAATCCTTGGACGGAGCCGCTTTACGCCTGATCGCGGAGCGCAGCCAAGAAGCCCATTGCCTGATGGTCCCGCTCGGCGATCCTCCGACTCCGGAAGCGATTGAATCCCGGATGGGAGCCGCCGCGATCTTCGCGGAAATCGGTTTGACCAACCGGGTGAACGAGGCCTTGAATCCGATTCGAATTTACGCGCGGAGCGTATCCGATATTAATCAACGTTTTGAATTTTTGCGCAGCCTGGTGCAAATCGCCCAATCCACCGGGATGTCGGTGGAAGCCAATGCGATGCTTGGCGACATTGCGGAGCTCGCCGGGCACGATGGCGCGAGTGAAGAACTTCATCAATTCGCGGAGACGGTGCCTGCGCTGCAGGCCTTAAACGACGGCGATCTCGGTCGGGCGGAAGATTTGCTCACTTCACTTCCCGATAACCCGCTCGCCGTCGAGATGCTGCCCCGTGTCCGGGAAGGCGTTGCCCAGATCCGCGATAGCCGGATGGAGATGATCTGGCGGGCGGCGTTCAGCGACTACGTCCAGCGCCATGCCGAGCAGGGCGGCGCCGATCCGGAAGGAACCGAGCGGTCACTCAACCAAGCGCTGGATAGGGCTTTAGCTTTAGTGCGCAGCGGGGAATGTCCCTCGCTGATCGCGGGACTGGAGCGCTGCCATTCCGAAGGCAATGCTGCGATCGGAAACTTTCTCTTCGAAGAGGCGGCCCATGCCCGGATCTTATCCGGACTCTCCGAACCGGGGCTAACGCTCGCTGAGTTTCAAGATCGGATTTTAGAATCCGCCCGAGTCGCCGAGCATGAAGAGCGTTTCAACCTTGCCCGACAACTCGCTGGCTTAGTGAGAGATGATCCGCGACTTGCCGCGGAAGCCAATGAATTACTCGACGGTATGGGCGTCAGCGAAACCGTCGCCGGTTTATTATCGCCTTCTACTCTATGCACCATCCCGACTCCCTGGACTATCATCCCCGGCATCCTGCTCTCGACTTCCGACCATGAGGTTTTAAACGCCCTGGAGAATACCGCGATCACGGTAGCGACTTTGGGAGTGGCGCGCTGGGGAGCGATGGGCGCGGAAGCCGCCTTCTTATCGAGCCGGAGTGCGGCGGCCTTATCGCCGATCTTGCGGAGAGTCGCCGGTTGGGGCGTGCGTTCGGCGAGCGAAGCCGCGATTTTCACCGGGATCGGGATGGCGCACGGCGCCTTGGCTTCGGGTAGCATGGAAGGCCTGACCATCGAGAACTTCGGCCGGCAGTTCGGCGCGATGCTGGTGATCTTTGCGGTTTGCCACGGCGTAGGGATGGGGACGGGCGCGCTCGGGCGCGCGGCAGAATCGGTGCCCAGTCTTCGAGCGACCGGAGCGGTGGCGGAACGACTCACGGCCGCGGGCTTGCCGCAGCTCAACGCCGCCGGACGAGCTTTGATCGGCACCACCGGTTACGTCTCGACGATCAGCGGCCTGGTGGGAGCGGAGTATTTCAACGAAGCCATCGGGCTCTCGGAATCGGAGAGCGACTTGCCCTGGTACGTGCGCTTCGCCAACGCTGCGATCATGGACGCGCAGATGCGAGCCGGCGGACATCTCGTCAACGGCCTCACCGGCGGCGCCATCGAACGACTCGAGCGGATGAACGGCAGGCGCTACGAAGCGCTCGATCTCGCGCATAGTACGGGACGCTTGAGCGCGGCGGTGGAACGGCTCGGCTTCGATCCCAACTCGCCGGATGGACAAATGCTCGTCATGCAATTGCTCGCGCGCGTCGCCGGCGGCAGTTCGCTGCGCGAAGTGGAAGCCTCGCTCGGCGCGGTCCGGGCGAGCGATACGAGTCGCATTCTCCGCATGGTGCTTGACGTCCCGCCGGAGAGCCCCCGCGGCCGCCGGCTCTCGGCCTTGCTCGTCTTGTATCGCCAAGCCAATCCCAACGGAGATCTCGCCGAAATTGCGGGACGGCTCGGTCTCGAGATTAACCAGTTACTGCGCAACGCCGGAATCAGCGAAGGAACCGCGCGCGCCGAACTGCGCGAAGAATTATTGGAACGCGTCTTGGCGTCACGGCTCACCCCGGATGCGATCGCCAACTTGGCGCGGGTGTGCGCCGCGCGGCGTTCGGTTCTGCTGCGAATCGTCGAAGGCCGGCTCGGCGCCGGCGGCGCCGAATCGAACGCCGGGCAAACCATGCTGGCGCGCTTGCTGCTGTTCTCGCTCGAAAACGGGCGGGCGCCGCGCGGCAGCGAGGAAATCACGGCGGCGCTCGGCGAAACCGCCGCGCCGCTTCCCGCGGAGTCGCGATCCGAATCCCGCGAATCGCCTTACGGCGAACGCGATCTCGACCGCGTCCAGTCCATGGTGCTGGACGTTCCGCTCGACAGCGCGAACGGCGTAGCCTTGCGCAGCGCCCTATCCTCCTACCTGGCACGGCATGGCGGCGAAGGCTTCGCCGAACGGGTCGGGGGCATCGCGGCCGAAGTGAATGTTTTCTTGCGCAATTCCGGAATGGACATTCGGTTGCGCGCGCAAGTTCTGGAAACCGTCTTTCGCCAAGGCATGAGTCTAGAGCAGGCTCGCGACTTCTTGCGTTCCGCCGAAACGCATAGCCGCGATTTGGAACCGGCCTACGCCGGGCTGCTCGCGCTCGGCAGCGACATCCCGATCGGCCGGGACGCCCCGCCGCACGTCATCGCGGCGCTGCGCAATGCCTTGATGGAACGATTTCTGACTCGCGGGTCCGAGGCGGCCACGCGAGAGGCTTTGCTGCGCGCGCTCATCGGCGGCGAATTGCGGATCACGCGCGACGGCAACGGCCGCCTCCATTTCCGCGAAGTCCCGGAGGCCGAGCGCCCCCGGGAAATGGCGAATGGCTTCGACCGATTGCTGCGCCGCTTCGGCCTGACGGACGAACTCGGCGTGCTGCGCGTCACGGCGCTGCGCGACCTGATCGGCCGCATCGCCGTGGAGGGCGGCGAAGCCGGCACCCTCAGCGCGGTGCAAGATTTGCTCGCCTCGCTACCCGCCACGTTTCCTGAAAATTTTCCCAGCGGATTTCGCGAGGACTTGTTCCGGCGGATCTGCTCCGGCGAAATCACCAACTTGGAAAGCGCCCAGGCGCGAATCGCCGCCTTACTCGCGGGTGAGGCGCCCGCGGTCGAAACGATCGAGGCTCCGAGGGCTGACGTCGCCTTGCCGCCGCCCGGCGAAGCGGAAAGCGTGGTCGTGCCGCGGCCAGCTGCGGTGCCCGACGTCGCCGCGATCGAAGCCGCGCGCCATGCCGAGCTGGTCGCCGAGGAAACCGGCATCGCCCTGATCCGCGAAATGGCGACGCTGCTCGCGAATTTTCCGAGCGGCGATCCCGCGGTACGCCAACGAATGGCGGAATTCGCGGCGCGCGTCGAAGCCGATCTGCAGGGCGCCTTGCACGGCATGGAACGGTCAGCGTCAGCGCGCGCCCGGCTCGCGCCGGCGCTCCGCTTTTACCAGGAATACGTCCTTAATCCGGAACGGATGAGCGAGCTGTTCGTTGAACAGCTGCTTGGGATTTACAATGACGCGGCCATGGCCCGACCGGTGGTTTCCGAAGCGGATCGGGAAGCGCGCACCGCACCCCGCCTCCGAATGCGGACTCCGGAAGTGCTTGCCGAAGCCGCCCGTGCTGAAGACGGCGAATCGGAAACACCGCTGACCGTCGAAACGCTGTCGGAAGCGGCGTTCGTGCTGCGCGAATCCGCGGAGCGGCCCGGCCATCGCACTCGAACGGTCGGCCTCACCGTGCGCAGCGAAGCCTCGACCCGCGAAGGACACCGTCGTTTCGTCATTTATCAAGGCCGCTCCCGCGTCGCCGACGTCGACCTGCCTTCGGGCATCGAACGCGAAACCGGGATGACGATTTTGCAGGCCGCCGCGGACGCCGTGCGGGAACGCCAGGGCACCGACCGCCGCTTTCGCGCGATCGAAGACTTGCCGGAAGAACTGCGCGCGGACGCGCGCGCCGCCTTGGAAGCATTCCGGCAACGGCTCAACGGATCGCATTTGGAGATTCCAGAAGGCGCGATCCTGCTCCTCACCGAAGACGGCGACGTCTTTCTCGACCGGCCGCGAACCGGCGAGGCCCGGCTCGAAATGGCTTACGTCGAAGCTCCAGCGGAAAGCGGCGCGAGCCCGGAAATCGCGCGTTTGCTGCGCGAAATCGAAAATACCGCGACGCTCGTCGATCCCCTGCCCGGCAGCCCGGCTTATGAAATCACCCAAGACGTCCGCACCCTCGCCCGCCAGACTCGCGCCCGGCTCGCCACCCTGGAACCGGGCAGCGAAGATTACGCCCTGGAACTGACCGCGTACCGCAGCTTGCGGGATTCCCTCCTCCAATCCTACGTCGACGGTTTCGAAGGCGCGCGCACCGAGGTCTTGGATTTTCTCGACCATGTCCCGAGCGACAGCGCCACCTGGGAAGCCGTGCGCGGCGCGCATCCCGATTTGATTCGGCCGCGGATCGCGACCGACATCGCACCGCACGGGCGGCCGAAAGCCGCGAGCGACGTCCTCGCCAAGGCCGAGCGACGCGGCTCGCATTCGCTCGAGACCATCACCGACATCGCCGGCACCCGGATCGTCGTCGAAGGTTACGAAGACGTCACCGGCTTGGTGGCGATGATCCGACAGCATTTCGAATTCCGGGAAATGCGTGACGAGAACGGACGGGTCGTCGTGGACGACGGATCGGTCGCGTTCGACCACGACACGATCCGCCGCACCATAACCGGCGGCGGGACCGGATACCGCGGTTTGCATGTCGTCGTGGTCGCGGACGGACGTCCGGTCGAAATACAGATTCAAACCCGCGCGATGTACGAATGGGGCATCTTGCAGCATTCCCTGCTCTATAAGAACGCCGACCTGCCGGCCGGATTGCGCGAAGCCGTCAATACGTATTGCTCCGCGGCGGCGCGCCACTTGAGCGATATCGAGATCGGCGCCGCGCCGGCGGAACCGCCGAGCTTCGCCGCCGTGCTGGAAGCGATTCCGGAAAGCTACTCCGAAGCGGATCGTGCCGAACTGATCGCCGACCTGGAAGCGCTTCACGACCTGACCGAGAACTTCGCGAATCGCCCCGCCGCCGAACGCGGCCCGATTCGCCGCGCGCCGCGTTCCGCGCCTCGGCCCGAAACCCCGGCCATCGCCGCCGGCGAATCTCCGGAAATGGTTTCGCTGGATAGCGCGAGCCGCGAAACCCTGACGATCTTGGCGCGCCGCCTGGTCGCGGCGCACGAGCTCGCGCACCGCGCGGGTGACGCGGCCTATTCCGAGGCGAACGACACGCCGCTCGTCCGGCAAGCCCGGGAATTTTTACGCGCCGCCGAAGCCGGCGAGGAAACCCCGATCGAGCCCGGCTTCGAAACCAGCGTCAGCGAAGCGATCGACGCCCTCGCCGCCGAGGAACCGGACGGTTCCGCGCCGCCGCCGCATTCCGCCTTGGCCCTTCCGGCGCTCGGTTTGGGCTTGGGTGGCGGAGCCGACCCAATCTTCGACGCGGTTTCGGGAATGGCGCATCACCTTTCTCCCGCGCTCGGCAACGTGGTCGACCAGCTGCCGCACGGCGCGCTGCCGACGCTCTGCCTCGGCCTGGGCATGGTCGCGGGCGTCTTCTTCGCGCGCCGCGGCGGCGGAGAAACCGCGCCGGCGGAACGCGGAATGATCGGAAGATTTTTCGACCGCATTTTCGGGCGATCGCCCAGCGGCACCGCCGCGCCGGCACCGGCACCGAGCTATCCCGAGCCTTCGCTCAACTTGGTCGCGGCGGAAAGCGACGCCGGCGACCATCTCTGGATCCGGCGGACCGATGGGACGCTCGACGGCGCACCCGCCGAGCTCGACCTGAGCCGCGCCGGCGCGGAACGAGACGGCGGCCGGGTACTGCCGCGCGACGCCGCCGGGCAGATCATTTTACCGATCATCGTGCGCAGTCTTACCGGCGAAGGCCGACCCGAAACCGTGCGCCTCGATCCCTCGCAGGCCGAACGCATGGGTATCCATATCCTGCCGGACGGCAGCGCGGTGTTGCGCCGGCCGGGCGACATCTTCTGCGTGCGCGAACGCTATCGCAGCTCCCACGCCGAGATTTCCGGGGAACACGAAATTCCGGAGGCGATTCCCGCCACCGCCGACGGCCGCGCGGATCGGGCCGAAGCGCTCGCCGACGCTTTTTTCGGCAGCGCCGAAAGCTTGGCCGCAGACCCGGTGGCGAGCCACCAACGCACTCAATTCTTGCAGCGCCTGCTCCTCCAGTACTTGCAATCCCGGACTCGCGGCCTCAGCGAAACGGAGTCGCACCGCCTTTGGGTGGAAGAAGCCGAATCGCTCGGAGAACTCGCGGAAGTGTACCGCGATTCGCGCTCGGAGCGTTGGCGCGGCCCGGTCGCGGAGTTGGCGCGCACCATGGTGGACGGCGCGATGCCGGGCACGCCGGCTTTCACCGCCGCGCTCGAACTTTGGTCGGTGAATCGCGGCCGCATCGCGAGCGAGACCGCCGATCTCGAAGCTCAAGAATTAACTACCGCCGCGGATCGTTGGCGGGAAGAATTGGCGGCGCTATTCCCGCAAAACGTCCGCTTCGACGCCAGCCCGATCGGCGGCGAGGAGCTCGCCACCCGCCTGCTCGCGGACCATCCCGAACCGCTCGGCACTTTGCGCATCATCGTCGCGGAAGGCGACGCGGTTTCCTTCAACCTGACGCGGGAAATTTTACGCCAGCACGGCGGCCGCGAATTGACCGCGGGCGAGTCGATTGCGGAATGGTCGGTCACGATCGGTGGTCGCCTGGTGCGGCTGCGCGTCGAACGCGTCGGCAACCCGGGTGAGCGGATACGCGTCCGATCCCCGCTGCTCAGCGACCCGCCTCCGCCGCCCGAAGTTTTGCCGGAAGCGGCGAGTCTCGATCCGGAGATTGCACCGGCGATCGATGAACCGGCGCCGTTGGAATTGGATCTAAGCGAATTCGAACCCGCTTCCGATGAAGCGCCGCCCACCGTGCTGCACTCCGTGCCGATCGGCTTGCTCGGAGGTGCGGGGCTCACCGGTATCGGCGACGCCATCTCCCATCTCGCGCACAGCATCTCGCCTTCGCTCGGCCATTTGGTCGACCAGGCGCCGCATGGCAGCTTTCCGGTTTTAGTCGCGGGCCTCGGCATCGCCTTCGGCATGTTTTGGAGTTCGCGCCCCGCGAGCGGCCGCGTCTCCGCAGAAACTCCGGCAGCTCCTCCTCCGCTTCCAGAGGGCGCGTTTCCGCTGCGCTTCCGCAGCACCGGCGGCGAAGACGTCATCGTGATCGGGCGCGGCGGCCGCGATGTCGCGGTCGACATCGCCCTGCCGGAACGAACCGTGTCAAGGCGCCACGCAATCTTGCGCCGCGGCGCCGACGGCAGCCTCAGCTTGCAAGGCTTGGGCGGCGAAAACGGCACCTGGATTTACAACGGGCACTCTTGGATCGAAGTCACCGCCGCGACGCCGATCCAACCCGGCACCGTCTTCGCCTTCGGCCGTCCCGCCGGGATTCGCGAAGCCACGCTCGAAGGCGGGCGCACGGTGCGCTACGCCAGCGGCCCGGGCGACGCCCTGCTCTACCGCGTTTCCGTCGACGGCCGCGCCTTGGAACCAGCCGGCGCGAATGATTTAATCGACATGCCCGCGCCGCCACCGCCGGTTGCGGCTCCGCTGCCGGAGGGCGCTTTCCCGCTGACATTCCGCGCGAGCGGCAGCGAAGAGCTGATCGTGATCGGACGCGGCGGCCGCGAAACTCCGGTGGATATCGCCCTGCCGGACCGCACCATCTCCCGGCGTCATGCCATTTTACGGCGCGGCACCGATGGAGGCTTTACCCTGCAAGGCGTTGGCGGCGAAAACGGCACTTGGGTTTACAACGGCCATTCCTGGATCGAAGTCACCGATCCGGTTTCGGTCCCGGCGGGCGCGGTGATCGGCTTTGGACGTCCCGCGGGAATCCGCGAAGCCACCCTCGCCGACGGTCGCACGGTACGCTACGCGACGGCACCTGGCGATGCGCTGTTATTCCGCATTTCCGCCGATGGACGGGCGCTCGAACCGGCGGCCGAGAATGAAATGGTCGACATGTCGGCGCCGATTCCAGCGGAACTTGCTCCCTTGGAAATTCCAGCGACGCGCCCTCGAGTGGTTATCGGACGCATTATTCCGGTCGGTGAAGCGCCTTCGGAAGTCGCAGTTGAAGAAGCCGCGCCTTATGATTCGCGTCCTTGGAGCTCGGAGCTCGACCCGCATCGCTTGCCGGTGGGTCGCTGGGTCTCGTTTCGCTTTTTCCCCGACGGCACCGCGGGAGCGGCGCTTCCGGGCACGCCGGAAGGTCTCGCACATTCCATGATGCGCGACGCAAACGGTCGGATTCATTTTCGCGCCGGCTCGAGCGGCGGCGGCCGCCTCTATACGGTGGACACGACGCTGACCTTGCCCGACGAGTCCGGCCTGGCGCGGCACCCGCTCAACTTCGTCGAACCCGGGCAAGAAGTGATTCTCGGCGAAGCGGGCGTCGGATTTCAAATCGGCGTCGGCATCGGGAGCGCGGAGTCGGAAACCATGCGTTTCGTCGATGTGCCTTCCCGCCCCGAGCTTCCGCCCTTGCCGGCCGGTACCGTCGTCGAAGCCGACGTTCTGCCATTGGCGGCGCATCGCGGATCTCCCGAAGTAGAAGCACCGGTCGTCGTCTTAGGTAGGGGAAGTTCGGAATCGCCCTATACCGTCACTTCGAGCGAGGAGCGCGGCGTCGTCACCTATACGCTGACGCTAAGCGACCTCGCCGCTAGTCCCGATCTGCCGCGCCTGATCCACGCGGTATTGCGGCCCGGAGAAGTGCTCAATCCAGAGACCTTCCGCCTGCGCATCCCGATGCCCGGCACGCTCATGACCCACATCGACGGCGTGGTTTCCGAATTCATTTGGCGCAACACCGCGGAAGTTTGGGATGCCGCGCGCACGCGCGAGGCGCTCGGCGCAGACTTGCGCAGCTTAGCCGAACCGCCGCTGCCGCCGCTCGCGGAACGCCTGACCAACTTGCCGACTGCGGTCCGGGAGAGCCTGCGAAACTTGGAGGATCGCTTCGAGCTGGGCGACACGATCGGGGAATCCTACAGCGAACCCGGCGCCTTCGTCCGCTTGGAACGGCGCAGCGGTGCCAACACGATGAGCTTCCTCAGGGCGAGCGAAAGCGACTATCTGGCGTACCGCGCCTGGCTCGAACACCGGCCGACCTTTCCGGAACGCTCGCCGGCCGACCGGGACGCTTGGCGCGAACTCCGCCGCTTCGCGCGCGGCCATGGCATCCGCGTCACCGCCGGAAACGACCTGGAATCGGTCGACGAGGTCCCAGGCGGAATCAGCGGCAATCGCGCGCGCTACATTTTGGAAACGCTGCGTCTCTTGCCCGAGAGTTTCCTCGCGAGCGGTTATCTGCAAGCCATCCATATCGGCACCAGCCGCCGCGGCGCCTATGTCGGCGCGGCGATGGGTTCGGCCTTCGAGAATCGCGAGGTCTACCTTTACAGCGGGGCTCTCGAAGGGACGCGCGATCTATTCCTCGGCTATTTGCTCCATGAAATGGGACATAGCACCGCGGAACGTTACCACGCCGAGGACGGCGATGCCCGCATTCCGCTCGAAGTACGCACGCGGATGGAGCGCGATTTCAATATCGTCGCCGCTGCCCGACGCGGATTCGGCTTGGATTGGGCGCACGGCATCGAGTCGAGGCTCGCGTATACCGGTGAAAGTTACGACGAGTTTTTAGCGGAGATGAACTTGCACTACGTCGCGGCAGGACCGCGGCTGCGCGAGTACATCCGCTCGATTCCGGAACCGCAAGTCCGGGATGCCTACCAACGCATCTATGATGAAATCCGCGATCGGGTTTTTTCCGGGAGGGAGTATTGATTCCTGAAGGTGATATCGATTCTGATTTTGATGAGATTATGATTTTGAAGACGATATTGAGTTTGTAACTGATTTAGATTGCGGCTCAAAATCTAAATCACCTTCAAAATCAACATCACAATCAAATCAAAATCATTTTCGCTATCAATATCACATTCAGACTCAGCATCAAAATCACATCAAAATCAAAATCAGAATCATGCCAAAATCAAAATCAACCTCTCTCCCTAACTCTTATACCTGAAATAATTCGCCTCAACCCTGTCCCTTAAGTACATCGCCCAACCGAGCGCGCCTTCCGCGTCGTAGTCGATGAGCGGCGAGGCGTCGCCGTGGCGCGCGCGCCAGGCGTATTCTTCCTGGTAGGCGAGCATTTCTTGGCGGAGCACTTCGGTGATGGTGCGGGCGCGGTGCGGCGAGGTGTGGCGGGCGTGCTCGTGCTCGTGGATCGTGGTGGCGAGCCGGGAGAACAGCGCGTCGAGGAACGGACCGTGGGAAAAATTTTCCAATTGCCGGATCAAGAGCGTCGGAGCGGTGACGCCCTGATAGTCCAAATCCGGCAGGTAGAAACCCGCCCAAAATCGCCCGTGATCGTCGGCGATCCGGCTGCGCTGGATCGCTTCGAACTCCGCGCGGTCCAATACCAAGAGACGTAGCCGGCCTTGCCGGAGTTTCTCGGCAAGCAGGCCTGAGCTGGGATCGGCGAACAAGCTCAAGGCCTGGGCGATCTCGCGCGGGGCCATCGCGCCCACTTCCGGCCAAATGCTGCGCAGGATGTCCTGCCGCCGTTGCCGGGCCTGATCCAAATGTTCGCGCCGGTAATATCCGGGGAGACGGCGGTAGAATTGCAGCAAGAAATTTTCCATCCGGTCGTCGGCGAGATAGCCGGTATGCTGGGAGTCGCGCAATTGCCCCGCATCGGTCGGCAGGAGCAAGCGCTCGGCATGTCCTTGGATCGCGAGAGCCGGATCGGCGAGTTCGCGGATCTTCGGATAGACCTCGAGTTGGCCCGACATCAGTCGATAGATGCGGAGCATCCGCAGGTAGGCCGTCGGGCTGGTGCCCGCGGCAAGGATCGCCCGCTCCAATAAGCTGCGGCGCTCGCCGTCGCATTGCAGGGCCCGGCCGAGCTGCTCGAGGTAATCCTCGGTATCGATGCGCAAGCTCGCGTCGCTATGACGCCGCGCCGCCAAGATAAAGCGCTGCACCACGTCGCGCGCTTCCCGAGAAAGCAGATACAAGAATGGCTGGCCGACCGCGCCAAATCGCATCGGGCGGATTCCCGCCATCGGGCTATTGGGTGGAAGTCCCGCATTTGGCAGCACCGGCGCGAGCCGCGCTTCCAAATCCGCGATGCCGATGCCGTCGTGTAACACCCTGAGCAAGCCGTCGAGCCGACCGGCATCGTTCGCAGTGAGCATCCGCTCGACGGCATGGCGCACCAACCAATTGACGTAATTGCCGCGGCCGTCTTCCCAGCGGGCATGCGCGACCATATGCGCCAGCCGGCCGATCGCCCGTTCCAAGGTCGCCTGATGGTCGAAGCCGGTACGCGCGATCAATCGGGCGAATCCGACTTCGTCGTTTAACTCGCGGCCGATCCGGTATGCGAAGCGCAGGATGCGCTTACTACCCATCGGTCCCAGCGCGCGTTCCGCAACGGCCCAATGATCACCGACCGGTTCGGTATCGCCGGACGGCGTCAGCCAATGCGGACCCTGCTGCCGTGCCGCCGCTACCGGCAAGGCGAACAGCTCGGCGGAATCAAGGAGCTGCGGGCGACGCAGGGTTCCCAACTCGGCCGTCGGTCCGAGCAAGCCCGCGGCGAGCGCGCCGCCGACCCGCATTTGAAAAAACGTATCGAAAACCTCGCTCCAGCGGCCGGCTTCGTCCTGCGGCGCTTGCAGCCCGCAGCTTTCCTCGAGACGTAAGCCCAGATAAATTCCGCCCAGGTTTGCGAGGGCCGCCACGCGCGGCACCGGGGATGCCAAGCCGCCGACCGCCTTCACCGATCCCAAGAATAAAGCGGTGGATGCCAATTGTTCGAACCATCCCACCCGAGGCGCTTCGGCGCCGCTCAGATGGCGCAGACCGCGATCCGCCGCGACGAAACTCGGCACTTCGAGCGCAAACGCGGCGAACTCGGCTCGCAAAGCCGCGCTGAAGCCGCCGGCACCGACGCTCGCGAGTCGAACTTGGGCGAAGCCCCGCGCCAGATTGGCGACGCCCCCGGAGATCAAAAAGCTGCCGATCATCAACGGATCGACGGCGCGGCGCGCGAAACTGCGACCGAGCGATTCCACGCGGGCCCAACCCGTCGCCGTGCCATTCAGTACGGCCAGTTCCGCGGCGGCGCGCTCGCGCAGATGAACGGAAATTTCGGTGCGATTATTTGGATCAGCGATTTGCGATAAAATGCGCGCGGCGTGCAAGGCGTCGCCACCGCGACGAAAATCCTGAGCGCGTTGCAAGGCGTCTTCCCATTCGAGATCGCGGTTGCTTGAACGACTGCGTTGGATGCTAAACCAGGACAACGGGCACACGCCTCTCGCATGAAATACGTGCCCCGTTAAAAAAGTAGTAGAAAGGTGAAAGAACTCCGAGGTGGAAACCAGTCCACTCTCTCCTCTCTACTTTCAAATGATGCTGAAACTTGCGTACATTATCGACGACAAGATGTCCAGGTTGCGCTGAAACTCCCTCCCGGCAAACTTTACGGAAACTCTTGAATAAACTGAAGATTTTCCCGAAAATACGCCCAGATCATGGCCACTCCCGAGTCCAAAAAAGCCTTCTTCAACTCCCCCGCTTTCGCCGTGGTCGGCGCTTCCAACGACCGATCCAAATACGGCAACCGGGTGCTGCGCAAGTATTGGCAGCATGGCCTCACTGCCTATCCGGTCAATCTCAACCAGTCCGTCATTGAGGGGGAGACTGCCTATTCGAAGGTCGGAGATCTTCCTAAAAACGTGAAGAGCGTCTCGATCGTCACGCCGCCTGACGTCACGGAAAAAATCGTCGATGAGGCCATCGCCCACGGCATCGAAAATATTTGGATGCAACCCGGAGCCGAGAGTCCGGTAGCCGTCGCGCGCGCCCGGAAAGCCGGGATCAATGTGATCGCGGATGGTGATTGCGTTCTGGTCGCCTTGGGTTGAGCTTGGAATGCGGGTGAATTTCGTTGCTTGCTTCATCCCCCCAGGTTTACTCTTCCGATCCGATGAAACGACTGATCCACATCGGGCCGGTTACCCGGATACTCGTCACGCTGGCGCTGGCTTGCTGCTTTTACGTGATCTTGCACCGCTTCATGTCATGGAAGCTGAGCCTGCTGATCGCTTGGTGCGGCGCGGCGGTGTTCTACCTGGGGCAATTGTTCGCGATGTTCTCGGCGCTCGATCCCGAGGCCGTCAAGCTACGCTGCCAGGAGAAAAAGACCGAGGGCGACACGCCGATGCTGGTCGGCGTGATTTTGACTTCGCTCGCCAGCATTGGCGCGGTGATCTACCTATTGGACGACGTTCACCCTTCCGGATCCTTCTATAAGCTGCATCTCGCGTTCTCGATCGTCTGCATCTTCTCCTCATGGTTCGTCATGCAAAGCATGTTTTCGGTGTATTACGCGCGGCTTTATTACGAAACGCCCAAGGGCGCGCCGGCAGGCGGCATCAGCGGCGGCATGCGCTTTCCCTCCGACGAGGCGCCGGATTACTGGGATTTCCTCTACTTCGCGTTCGCCCTCGCGATGTGCTACGGCGTCACCGACATCGCGGTCACGGCGCGCTCGGTCCGCAAGATCACGCTGATCCAGAGCCTGCTCTCCTTCTTCTACTACACCGTCATCATCGGCTTGGTGATGAACGTCATGAGCACCCTCTTCTAGTGGAAAGTCTCGATCGTGCCCGGCTCGATCTCGATGCGGGTCACGCTGCGACCTTCGGCCGTGCGGTTGACGATGATCTCGCCACCATCCGGACGGGTGAAGCGGCTGATTTCGAAGTGATTCAAGCGATCCGTATTCTCTTCCATCTCCGCGCCAAGCACGTCCGCCGGCAAGTTGCCGCGCAGGCTGAAATAGCAATCCATCAGGTAATCGGTGCTCGGATGGTTGGGATTCGCCGTGATGAAGGCTTGCAAGTCGTCATGGGCTTCGCTCAAGGCAACGTAGCGCAAATCCGGATCCGGAGTGCGGGCCGCGGTTTCCAACTCTTCCAGGCAGGGCAAAGCGTCGCTGCGAACCGGGATCCGGTGCGGCATGGTGCCACCGACGAAGGAATCGACCCGGGTCGGCACGGTTCCGGCGCGCGAAGGTCCGCCCTCGCTGCGAACGGCGGCGACCAATTCAACCGGACGCGCAACGGCGCGGTCGGTGCTCAGATCGGTATCTCCGGTATTGGGAATCAGTAAAGTGCAGGCAACGATATCTTTAGACACGGGCATCCTCCATTACGGCAGGTGCCCCCGTGAAGCCAAGATCAAGCAACCGTCATGCCATCAAACTGGACCGGAAAGTCTCGGTCCAGCTCTCGATCAAAATAGCGAATCATTTCATTGAATTGCCATTCGATGCCGAATTAAGCACCGCGTCATGCTGCGCAACGCTTCGTTCCCAAAATTGCGGCGCCGACCCCACAATCGGAGCGCGGAACGGAATTCGATCCCTCAATTTTCTAGATTAAAAGCTCGCGAATCACGTCGCGGTAGCTCGAGTACAGGTTGGCCTGCGGCAGGCTGCCGCGCGCCATCATCAAGCGGTGCACTTCGGGCAGCTTGAAGAACGGCACCGACGGATACTCGTGGTGCTCCATGTGGTAATTGACTTGGTGGGGCGCGAAGAAAAAGGTCTGCACCGGATTGACCACGGTGCGGGAGCACAACATCTGCTCGGGATTCGCCTGATAGCCGGCGTGTTCGGCGATGCCGCGAATCCTGAGCAGGACTTGCAGCACGGTCATCATCGGCAAGACCCAGAAAAACAAGAAGTACCAGGGATGGCCGAGGCTCCAGCAGGTCGCGAAAAAAAGCCCGTTCACCAAGACGATGCTCGCGGCTTGCACCGAAGCCGGCAGGCGCTTGTTCTTGGTGGAAACCGGCTTCGCCGCGGGATCGCGTTTTTTCCGCGGCTGGTAAATGAAATAACCGATGAACTTGAAATACGAGACGCCGGAAATATCGCGCAGCAATTTACGCAGGAAACTGGACCGCGCGATCGGATAGCCGCCGATCAAGCTGATGTCGGGATCGTCCGGCACGAGCGGGTTGAGGTGATGCTTCAAATGGAATTTCCGGTAGCTGTCCTGCGAGAAGAAGAGCGGCGCGGCGGTGAAGAATTGCCCGATGTAATCGTTCAGCGCGTTCGACGGATAGAGCCGGCTATGCGCGCCGTCGTGCATCAGGATCGCGAGCGCGAGTTGTTGCCGTCCGATCAGGATGAATGCGACGGCGTAGCTCAGGGGATGCGGGAAATAAATCACCAGCGCGAAGCATGCCGCGATCCCGATCCAATCGAGTGCGATGGCGAGGCTGCTGTGCCAGCCGGAGGTGCGGCTCAGGCTCTTCAATTCTTCCTTGCTGAGCATGGCTTCAAATTGCCCGTTTTGCCCAGCTCCGTCAAGAAGCCGGGAGCTAGAGCAGGTGCAGTGCGAGGCTTAGAAAAGTCGCCGAAAACAGTGGAATGACGAGGTTATCGTCGAGCCGGTAAGAGCTCCACTCCGAGGCGGTGCCGATGATGCCGCCGAGCAAGGCGAGCAACCAGATCGATCCGGAAAATTCCGGGGCCCAGATCGGATAGAGCAAGGTGATGAGGAAGGCGACGGCGAAAAAGGTAAGCGTCCCCTCGAGGCTGAAGCGCCGCCCAAGCTTATGCTTGCCCCACTTGATGCCGACGATCGAAGCCAGGCTGTCGCCGAAGGTTAGATAGAGGATGGAAACGATCGCGATTCCCTTAGGAAACAAGGCGCAGGCCATGAAAGTGGAGAGCGCGAAGAACGTCGTCGAACTGCAGCCGCTGACTTCGCGCTTGCGCATGTAGGGCCGAAGCCAATGCATCACCCTGCCGTTAAAATTCGGCAAGGTCAGGCGAAATAGCTCGCCGATCAAGAGCGAACAGGTCACGAAGCCGAACACCGTCATTTTCGCCGAGAAAGTAGCCGGCACGAACAGATAGATCGAGACGATCAGGCAACCGGATAGGATGTGCCAGATTTTGCGCGGCCATTGCAGGATTTGGCTTTCGCCGAGCTGCTCGTAGTGATCGACCAACACCGCGTCCGCGACGTGGTTCAAGGCCGACTTCAAGTCGATCTTCTCGATGTCCTGGCGCAACTCCGCGGCGCGCGCCGAAAGCTGCGCCCAGCTCTTGGCCCATTCCGCGCGATGCGCTTCATCGGGGGTCAAGGCCTGGACCAATTGCTTGGCTTGGGCCGCGAACGCGTCCCAATGCGGCCGAATCTCGAGATGATTGAGTCCGACGTCCTGCAAGGCTTGGTGAAGCCGTTTGAGTTCCGCGCTCAGCCGATCGCCGAGTTTTTCCATTTTTCGGGAAATTTTTCCGACGTTGCCGTCGCCTTGAAGCGAGTCGCTAATGCCTTGAAGAACTTCGGCTAAATTGTCCTGGTAGACGCAAAATTTGAGGATGGCTTCGGAGGAACTCACCGCGCCCCCTTAACATATAACGGGGTCTCTTTGTCTAGAGTCAAAATGGGTGAATTAGCCCAAAAATATCCGTATACTACCGTCATAAGATTGGAGGCGTCATTATGCAGCGTTTCATTGCCGGAGGTAAGGTCGTAATACTGGCCTTGAGCTTCAGCTTACTGGGAGGACTCGCCCAAGCCCAACAAGCCCCGCAAGGCGGCCAAAATCAGGGACAAATGCAAGTCCCCTTGTCCCCGCCCGACGCCCTGCGCTTACCCGTCTTCAAGAAGCTTAAGCTCGACAAGAAACAGAAAGCCGCGGTCGAAGAAATTCAGAAGAACAATCAGTCGAGTTTCGATGCTTACCGGGACGCGATGCACCGGGCAAAACAAGAATTCGACCAAAGCATGGACGGCAACGACGCGGATGACGTGGTCCGCCAGCGTTTCCGGGCCTTTCAGCAAGCCAGCGACGCCTTCATGAACTCCGGCTTCGAGCAAGCCCTCGCCATCCGTAAGATTTTAACGCCCAAGCAGCGCGAAAAATTTCGCGAATTAAAGTCAAAAATGTTCGAACGGGTGCGTCGCGAAGATCAGCAATACCAGCCACCTCAGGGCGCTGAACCAAGCCAGGAAGAAGAGCAATAAAGCTGCAACTATCCACAGCCTGTGGATAGTTATTCCGTCCCATTTTTTTCCGTGACATTTTCGTCACAGAACTGTAATTCTCATTTCACCACTTTCGACACGCCAAAATTAATATAATAATTTCGGCAACTTAGTGGTTTTTACCGACGGCGCATTTCAGCAGGGGGCTCGGTACTAAGAAATGAGCAGTTACATTTCGGCAACGAATGATTCCCTTTTCGGCACTCAGTTGGCCACCTCGACTGCCAGCACGACTCCCCCCGCCTCGACCCCCAATCGCAGCAATCTCACAAACCCACAGCCTAATTTAGCCGGCAATCTAGCGAACACCCTGCAGCGCTCGGACATTGCCGGCAATTCTACTAAACGCGAGTCTTCGGTATTATTTGGCCTGAGCCAACGGTCGAACGAATCCAACCAAGCCCGCCCGGCTCCGCGTAGTTCAAGTCCAACTCCGGCCCCGAGCCGTAGCCGAAATTTGTACCGAGCCACCAATACCGGCACCCGCGCAGGAAGCTTGGTGGATCGATCTGCGAAGTCGGTCTTGGTCCGCCATTCCCCTCCCAGCCCCGAAGCCAAGGCTTCCGCCGGTCCGTCCCGACCGGCATCCGCACCGCGCAGTTCGGGCTCGTCCCTCGGCATTCCTAAACCGGCTTCGGCCGTGGTCAAGGGCGCGCAAAATTTAGCCAATTCCAGCAAAAGCGAAACCGCCAATCCCGTCAAGCAACTGAGCCAAAGGGCTGAGCGGTTTCCTCAAAATCAAGGGTTCCACGCCGAGTTTATCGAGACCGGTCCAACGTGCCATCGTCCCGACTCCGCGCAATCTGCCGCAATTCACCCGGGCTCTGAGTTTTCCGGTCTTACCAAGACTTAACGCGAAGTTTCTTGCGTCGGTCGCACCATATTTCCGCGGCGGCCCCTTAAGTCAAAGCTTGAAAGGCCTGCTGGGCCGCATCATTCCCAAAGCGCTAATGAAGCGTACCGGAAGCTCGGGCAGGCTGAGTGCCGAGTGGCTACGCAAGCTTTTGCGCCGCCGGCTGCGGAGGCGATGGCTGAAACAAAAGAATTCGAAGCACACTGCGCGGGTATCGAGCAATATCAGCCGGAACATCGGCAAATCCAAAACCGCCGATTTGAAGGGCTATTACTAGCCAATCCCGTCCAAGCCCCGATAAATACCTTGCAACTTACCTCCTAATTTCGCGATAAGGCCCTCGTTAAGGGACAGATCTTGAATAAAAGGCTGGGCGAGCATGCTTTCGCTCGGCTGTTTTATTATGGGATCACCACATCTAAAAATCGGCCTGCCCGACACCGTTCTTCGCCAAATCAGCGAAAGCCAAAGCCTCTACGAGGGGATTCTGCCCGTCTTGCTCGAAGACCATTTAAACTTGATGGTCAAAAGCCCGGACTCCTATCTGGAAAGCGAATCCCTGGAAGACGGCCGCGTCCAAGTCACGATCCACTTGCCGATCGACGACAATAATAACCCGGCGGACGGGCGATGCTTCTTGCAAGACACCTTCATCCTCGATGCCGAGGAAAAAAACGTCCTCAGCTTCGATCGGAAATGCCAGATCGCGCCGGGATTCACCTTGGACGGCGCTTGGATGGCGCGCGCGGAAAAAATCGAAGTCGCCCACCTGGAATGGCTGAAGGAAAAGGAAAGCACCGAGGCGGTGCAATCGTTTTACCGAAAAGTTCTGCTGACCCGGCCGCGGCCCTTGACCCAAGGGATCAAGGACGAACTGAAAAAGCAACAAGACTATCTCGGAAAATTGATCAGCGAGGGCGGCTTTAGCAACGGTCCGCGGCTCCGCGTCGGCGACGCGCAGGCGCACATCGCCTGGCGGAACTTTCGCAACCTCACCAGCCTGCTCGAGACGGTCGATTATCCGAACCTCGCGCTGCTCAAGCAGGAATTGCCCGGCGCTTTACAGAACGACACCCGCGAACTGCAAATCGCCTTTCCGCTCGACGAAGATAAAATTCCCGAAAATGGCCGGCTCTGGGTGCGGGAGCGATTCCGGGTCGATTCGCAAAATCATCTGGTGGGAAGCCAACGTGATTGGCGCGTGGCGCCCGAGTTCAGCGGTCCCGGCGCGGCGGAAGCCAAGCAGCGCGTCAAAGCGATCCCGGATTCCCATGCGAGCCCGGATCAAACCAAGAATTTCCTGGAACCCATCTTGGCGCAAGTCGAAGCTGAACTTCCCGAAGGGGCGAAGCGCGAGGCATCCGATTTAAAATTGAATTCGCCTTCCAATCGCGTTTTTTCAGGATGGGCCAATTATCGGAAAGCCGCTTCGCAAGTCGACTTCACCGCCACCGGAGAAGGCCTTGCGCTATTTCGCGTCGCGGCCCTGGAATTCTTGCAGCAACGCCATCATCAGGATGGCGGCCTCTACGATCAATTAGAACGCCGGGTCCGGGGAAAAACCCAAGCCACGCTGGCTGACGAGCAGCGCACCCTGGAGGGGCTCTATCAAAAAGCCAGCGAACTACCGGCCGCGGCCCAGCATGGCGGTCCGCTCGCGGTGCTGCGGAGCTTGAGCCAGGATGAGGACGCGATTGCGTTGCTGGGCGAGCTGGCGCGCGATCCGCTCTTCCAGAAAATCGACCGATTGTGCCGCGGCGGCGACGGGTTCCGCGCGCGCGAAAAATTTAATTTCCTGAAATATGAGCTCTCGACCCGCGAAGGTTTCTCGCAAAGCGCGGGCATGCTGCTCAATTACCTGGAAGACAATGCCGCGGAAGACGCGCCCTTCAAGGCCGAAATCGAGGACTTCAAGCGGGAGTCGCGGCTCGGGTTCAGCTTCTCGCGCTTCGACAAGGCCTTGCCCCAGTTGGTCGACGGCCTCACCAATTCATCCACCCTGGTCGCGATGGCGGGCGCTCCGTTCCTCGCCGCGACCTTGGAACCGCTTTATTTTCTTCCCGCCAGCCTGGCCCGTTCCCGCATCTTGTTTTCCGCCGGGAAAGCCTTTGCGCTCGGCGGCCGGGTGGCGGCCGATGCCGGAGCCTTCGTCGCGCTCAGGCGCGGCGTCGAGAGCTTACGTTTCGATCCCGGTGATTTGTGGAACCCGCAGGAAATGTTCCGCGAATGGCATACCTCGCTTCCGCTGTTTGGCGCGTTCCACTTGAGCCAGCATTTCAGCGCCCGCTTCGGCAATCTGCTCGCCGAAGGTCGCCTCGGAGCCTGGGCTCGCAACGCCAATGCGGAGAAGACGCTTTCAATCGCGGCGACCGGCCACTTGGTCTTCGCCAAACCGATCGCCCAATTGTCGCGCGCCGGCTCCTTGATGGAAGACCTGATCAATCACGGCTTGGGAATCGCGGCGGTGTACGGCGCGAACCGGTTCAACCTTCATTTCCAAGGGGCTCGCGAAAACGAAAAAATTCCGGGAGTTTTTGAAGCCGGGATTTTTTACCTGCAGGGCTTGTTCGGCTACCGAATGATGAATCACTTGAGCGGCGGCGCCTTAATGGACGCGCGCAGCGATGTGATGCTGCGCATCGAGCGTAACATCCGTGGAACCAAGCCAACGGCGCCGGCGATTCCCGAAACGCCTCCTCCGGAAGTCAAGCCCGTCGATCCCAATGAGCCGGTGCAAGCCCGCGATGCCGAATTACCGCCCGAGCCCCCGCGCGATCCTCTCGTCAGTCCGGAGGCCGAAGTCGTCTTGGGCGCGCTCAAGCATCGCGTTCCGAAACCACCGGTCGAACCGGTGAAGGTCGAGCATCGCCGCATTTTTCAAAACGTGTTTGACGTTCGGATCCAAAATGGCGCCGGTACGGAAACGGTGATTCCCATCGAAAACGCGAGGCTCATCCTCGAGGGTCAACCGGCGACTCCGGAACAAATTTACCAATTGAAACCTGGAGCCCAGATTCAACTTGAGAAAAACGATCGAGTGCTCATTTTTGATGGATTGGACGCGGGAACGATCCGGCTAAGCGAGCCCAAACCTAGCCAAGAACCTCCCAAGGTCCCAGCGCCGCCGCAGACGCCAGCCGCCGCAAAGCGGGAAATCCAATTTGAAACCGGCAAGCAGAAAAAACTCAAGATCAAGGAAATCGAAGCGATCGCCATCTCGGGCAACGGCGAGGATTGGGTGCTCGAGATTTTCACCGACAAGCTTGCCATCGAAGTCGCCAACCAATTGAGCACCAGCGGACAGCATTATCTCCTGAAAAGCGGCACGATCATCAAGCTCGCCAATAAGTATTTCACCTTCGTCGTGGTGGACGCTCAGAATGCCGTGCTGCGCGAAACCGAGAATATCCAAGCCATCCAACCCAAGGCGAGGGACGAAAGCCTTCTGGATACCGTGGTGGCACCGGAACGCGAGCCGCCGCCCGAGGCCTTGCCCAGCCAACGAAATCCGATGTTTCCCGCGGATGAGAACTTAAAGGACACCGTCGCCGCGCCGGAACGGCCGCGCGCCCGGGTGAAAAAACGTCCGCGTCCCGAATCCCGGAATTTCGAGGAAGACTTGAGGGCCACGACCGCGGCACCCGAGGCGCCAAGCGCACCTGCCAAGCCGAAGCCGGCCGCGAACGAGCCGGAGCGGGAAGATTTGAGAGCCACCGTCGTCGCGGGCCACCTCAAGTCAACCGCCGTCAAAAAGGGCCAAGCGGAAATCCCGGAAGCGGCGCGACGGTCGCGCCCCCAATCCGCCTTTCAAAAGCAACCGCCGCCACCCGATCCGGCGAAAATGCCGCCCAGCTACGACAAAGACGAATTGTTTTTCGGAAAATCGAACGAAATCCAGCTGCGGCCGAGTTCCAGTCCGCCGAGCTTGAGCGAAGCGGGCCGCGAAACCTCCAACTACGTGTTGAAGGTTCCCAGCTCCGAAAGCGGCATCGTCGACTGGTTCCGTTCGTCGACCGTCGGCAGGATCTACCGCTCGGGATCGCTCTGCATCCTGGAAAACACGTCGCGAAAAGTCATCATTGAAGTGGTTTCGCGGCGCGGAACCGTCGAGCAAGTTCCCCCGAAGAAAACGCTGCTGCTCGAAGATGGCGTCACGGTTCGGACCTCGGATTTCTCCTTCGTCTTCCGAAAATACCCCCGCGGAGCCGCGAATTAAACCGAGATTGCTCCGGCCAAAATAATCCGACATTTTTCTTGAGATTACGATCCGGGTATCGGCATAATCGGGTTCTCAAAAATAGGAGACGTTATGGCTGAAAAACAACCCTTTTTGACCGATATTAAGACCCTACGGGCCCGCGCCCGCGAGCACATCATGAAAGGCGCGATCACCCAGGGATATGCCGCCGACATCGACACCGTGCTCAAGCTGCTCAACGAGGCTTTGGCGACCGAGATCGTTTGCGTGCTCCGTTATAAGCGCCATTATTTCATGGCGACCGGCATCAACGCACCCGCGGTCGCCGCTGAATTTCTGGAGCATGCCACCGACGAACAAGGCCACGCCGACCGCATCGCCGAACGCATCGTGCAGCTCGGCGGCGAACCGAATTTCAGCCCCGAGGGAATGCTATCCCGCAGCCATGCCGAGTACGTCGAAGGCGAAACCCTGCTCGACATGATCAAGGAAGACTTGGTCGCCGAGCGCATCGCGATCGATAGCTACGGCGAAATGGTCCGCTATATTGGGGACAAAGACCCGACGACGCGCCGCATGCTGGAAGACCTGCTCGCGGTCGAAGAAGAGCATGCCGACGATCTGAAGGATCTGCTCGAACATCTCCCGAAATAGTTCGCCAAACTTCCCGACAAAGAACGGACACCGACCATGAATCGACTCCTGACCGCCCTACTCCTGGCCGCGGCTTTGCTCAGCGGAACACCGCTGCAAGCCGCCATCTTTCCCGAAGGCGGAGGCATCGTCTACGGACAAGGCTTCGCCTTCAACCTGAAGGCGCCGAAAGGCTGGGTGCTGGACAACGAAAGCGGCAGCGATCAAGGCATGGTCGCGGTGTTCTATCCGAAGGGCAGCAATTGGACCGACAGCACGATCGTGGCCTACGCCCGCTCCCGTCCCAAGACCGCCGCCATCGCGACCGCGGACGACGCCGCCAAGGAAACCATCAAGCAGTTCCATTCCAGCGGCAATCCCAATTATCAGGGTAAAATGGCCAAGACGATCAAGACCGACGCCGGCCAAGACGTCGTGATCTATCATTTCAACGGCGACCAATGGAATAATTTCGAAGCCGTCGCCTACTTCGTCGAAAAGGACCGCATCAACTTCATCGTGCTCAGCTCGCGCGACCAGAAGATCTTCGAACAAAGCCTGCCGGCGTTCGAGGAACTCGCCAAGTCCTACAAGGCGATGGCCGCCACCGTCACTCCTCCGAAATCTTAGGCAAGACCGCCAAGGTCACCATCGCTTTCGCGACCAATTGGCGTTCCGGGCCGGAATGGGCGAAGACTTCCGATTCGGCGATGCTGAATCGTTCCCCGGCCTTGAGGATTTGGGCGCGGGCGCTGAGCGAGTCGCCCTTCGCGGCCCTGAGCAGGTTGATTTTGTATTCGACGGTGAGAACGATCTGATCGGCGCCGATCAAGGTGCCGGCCGCGCCTCCGGCGGTATGATCCGCCAAGGTACCAAGCACGCCGGCGTGCACCACCCGATCTTGCTGCTTGTGGTAATTTTGGATCTCGAGGCTGGATTCGCACCATCCCGGCCCGCAGTCGCGGAGCTTGAGTCCGATATTCTTTAGGAAGGGCGCCTTTTCGAAGATGCGCGCGACGCGCTCGCGGTACTCGGGATCGCGGATTTGCCAAATCGTCGCCATGCTTCGAGCCATAGCCCGGCGGCCCCTTCCTGGCACCAAAAAAAACGCCTTTGTGTTTTGGCCTCGGGCGATTAAAAATAGTCCCGCCTATTGCCCCATGAAAAACCGGCTTTACCTGCTCATCCTCGTCCTCGCGCTGACGTCGTTTCCGGCGGCGCGGCTGTGCGCTGAAAAATCCGGCCCCAAGACCTTGGGCGCGGTGGCCACGCAGCATCCCCTCGCCACCGACTCGGCTGCGCGCGTGCTGCAGGACGGCGGCAATGCGGTCGACGCCGCGATCGCAGCGGCGCTCACCTTGGCGGTGGTGGAACCGTATCATTCCGGCCTGGGCGGCGGCGGAATGGCGCTCATCTGGACCGGAGACCCGAAGAAAACCTATGCGGTTGATTTCCGCGAGACGGCACCGCGAGAGGCGACGCCGACGATGTATTCCAATTTATTTCCCAACGCCTCCGAAGAGGGCCCGTTCTCGATCGGCGTACCGGGAGAAATCGCCGGCCTCTTCCTGCTTCACCAACGCTGGGGAAAATTGCCTTGGCCCCGGCTGTTCGACGAGGCCATCCAGCATGCGGAACGCGGCTTCCAAGCCGACGCCGAATTATTGAAGCGCGTCCAGGCCCGGAGGGAATGCCTGCTGCGCGACTACCATAGCTCACGCAATTTCGAATCGATCCTGAACGGCGGATCCGATCCGGTGTGGTGGGTGCAGGCGGATCTGGCCGGGACGCTCAAGAAACTCGCCGCAGGCGGCGCCCGCGAATTTTACCAAGGCGATCTTGCGCAGCAGCTGGTGCTCGGCTTGAAGGGCAAGGGCGCGTTGCTCGGCTTGAACGATTTGCGCACTTACCGCCCGCAGCTGCGCTCGCCGCTCTTCAAGGATTTTGGCTGGGGCCGGGTCTGGGGCATGCCCTTGCCCAGCTCCGGCGGGATTTCGGTGATCAGCGGCTTGAACATTCTCGAAGAGCTGGTCGGCAATCAGCCGGAGCGCCTCAATCGGGAATGGGCGCCATGGATCGTGCTGACGCTCAAGGCGGTGTTTCAGGAACGCAACTCGCTGATGGGCGATCCCGATTTCGTCCCGAATATGCCGGTGAAAAAATGGATCAGCAAGGCCGAGGCCTCGCGCGTCGCCAAGCAGATCCTCGCCGACGGCGGCGGCGACGCCGCCCCTCCCGCACCGGAGTCGCAAGGCCAGACCAGCCACCTTTCGGTGATCGACGCTTCCGGGAACGCGGTCAGCATGACCTTGACCCTCAATCTGGCCTTCGGTTCCTGCGTGACCGCGGGCGATACCGGAATCTTGATGAACGACGAGATGGATGATTTCACCACCGAGGCCGGCAAACCCAACGCCTTCGGCTTGGTGCAGAGCCCGGCGAACGCGGTGGCACCGGGGAAACGCCCGCTCTCCAGCATGTCTCCCACCTTGGTCACCCAACTTGACCAGATTAAACTCGCGATCGGGGCGCCGGGCGGTCCGAAAATTATTTCTTCGGTGCTCGAGGTGATGGCGCGCATCTTCATCCTCAAGCAGGACAGCGCGGGCGCGATCGCGGCGCCTCGGATCCATTATCAAGGGGCGCCCGGCACCGTTTTTTTGGAAGCCCCCGGCATCCAGTTGTACGGAGCCCAAATTGAAAAGCTAAACTTGCCCTTCGAGGAAATCCAACCCTGGTCGAACATCCAAGCGGTCAGCCATCTTGGCAAAGACGGGCTCGCGGCCTACAGCGATCCCCGGGGGATCGGCAAAGCCTCGGTCGTTACCGCGAACCAATGATAAGCCTCTGGAATCGTTCCGCTATTGATGAATGATGTAGACTCGGTCGTGCATCCGGACTTTTTCGTGTACCGGAATTCCGACGTGCTCGCCACGCGCCGCTTGGCTGACGTCGTGGTGATCGAGTTGCATCGAGCTGATGGTTTCCTCGAGATTGGTCGTGTGGCCGCGAATATGAATGCGATCGCCCATCTTCAGCTTGCCGTTCTTCACCCAAATGCCGGCAACATGGAGATGGTTGAAATAATGGTCAATTTCGCCGATTTCTTCTTCCCAGCGCTCCATAGGCCCTCCTTCGCCCTGTTATTGTAGCCAAGCACGGCCGGGGCTGACAAGACCGTGCTTTCCCCCTTTGCATTTCCCGGTGCGGAATATTATAGAAACCCGGTTTCGACGAGGAGCTTCGGGATGCGAAAATTAATTCTATTCGGCGCGATCGTTCTCGCCAGTTCGAATTTAGGACCCCGCATGGTTGCCGCCACCGACGCAAAACCGGCTAAGAGCGAAGCCAATTACCAAATCGTCCCGGAAAAGGGCGAATTCCTGGTGCTGACGCGCTCGGTCGGATTGCTCAGCTATTTAGGCAAGGACCTGACGATCGCGGTCAAGGAATACAACGGCAAGATTCGCTACGACGCCAAGCAGCCGGAGAAATCCACGCTCGAAATTCACGTCGTGCCGACCTCGCTCACGGTGACCGATCCGCTCAAGCCGAAGGACATCCGCAAGATCCAGCACACCATGAACGAGAAGGTGCTGCAGACCGACCGCTTTCCCGAGATTCAGTTCAAGAGCAATTCGGTGCGCGCCGCCCAAGCCAACGGCAAGAAACTCGACCTGCGCATCGACGGCGACCTAACGATCGCGGGGGTGACGCAAGCGGTGACGATCCCGGCGGAAATTGAAATGGATGGGGCTGTCTTGAAGGCGAAGGGGCAATTCGAGGTCAAGCAGAAGGATTTTAAGATCAAGCCCTATTCCGGCTTGGCCGGCGGCATCCGCGTCAAGAACGAAGTCACGATCTTCTTCAACCTGACGGCCAACCCTTCCTAGAGTTTGATATCCGGAAAAATTTTTTCGCCGCCCACCCAGCTCGCCTTCAGGTTTTCCTCGCGTGTCTGGTCGAGCAGCGCGGCCGGCAAGCTATCTTCGATCTCCGGCGTGTCGACGACGATCAAGTCGGCGTGCTTGCCCTTGGCGATCGAGCCGATCGATTTTTCCATCCGCAAGGCTTCCGCGCCCCCGAGCGTCGCGGCCCTAAGCAAGGCGCTCGCAAAACCGTCGCGGTCCGCCCACTCGCCGGAATACCAAACCGCGCGCAATTCATCCCAGAGATTGAGCGAGGCGCCGGCCGGAATGCTGAGCGTGCCCAAGGCCCAGGGAATTTTCTTGGCAAAGACGTCGGCCCAATCGACCTGCCCGACCTGCAGCTGGTCGAAGGCGCGCGGCGCGTACACCCGGATGCAGTCGTGGTGCCCGAGCAAGGCGGTATCGGTCGGGCCGAGATGCAGGCAGCCGATCAAGGCGGGCCGCGCCTTGAGAAAGCCGATCTCGTGCAGGTACTGCACCGGCGTCATCTTGTGCGGCGGCGGAATTTTTTCCGTCCACCCGGCCTCGCGGAACAGGATCGCGCTGATTTCGCCCAAGCTATCGTAGAAAAATTCCATCTCGCTGAAGCTGAGCGCGGCGTGCAGGTGGATCGGGATATCCATCTGGATGGCGTGGTGGCTGAGGATGCGGAGCAAATTTTTCGAAAGCGTGTACGCCGAGAACGGCGCCAAGCCGGCCGTGATCTTCGGGTTCTTGCCGTACACCACCTCGTCGGCCAGGGCTAAGGCCTGCTCGAACTCGTCTTGCGCGGCCGGACGCTGAATATTCTCGATCTCGCTCAAGACCACGGTGCGCAATCCGGATTTTTCGTAGAGCGGCAGCGCTACCGGATAGCGGCATTGGTCGCCGATCGTGGTGACGCCGGATTTGAGCGTGAGCTTCAGCCCCTTGGTGACGGCGCGCTGCTGCTCGTCGAGGCTCATCGCCGCCTTGTAGCGCGATACCGCGACCAGCCACGGCATCAGCAAGGGCAAGCTGCCTTCCGGCCGCGGCATGCTCTGCAGGTCGGGGCCGGTATACGCGCTGAGGCTCAAGTCGGCGTGCGCGTTGACCAGTCCCGGAAGCAAGGTGCCTTTCGGATATTCCTCGACTTCAGCGCCGAGAAAATTATTTTTCAAGGTATGCGCCTCTCCGATGTCGGCGATGACGCCGTCGCGGATCGCGACCGCCCCGGGACTTAAAATTTCGCCGTTGATCGGAACGACGTGTTCGGCAACAAGGATTTTGGCGTTTGCGGGCATGGGGCAATTTAGGGATTCAAGGCGATATTGTCAATCAGCCGCGTGCCGTTCAAATGGACCGCGAGCATGAGTCGCGCCGGCCGCTCGACTTGCGCGAGCGGCTCGAGGCTAGCGGCGTCGACGATCTCGACGTATTCCACCTGAATCGCGGCGACTTTTTTCAAAACTTGCAGGACCTGGTCGCGCAAGGCCGAAACCTCGCGTTCCCCGCCGGCGAGCGCCGCGGACGCGGCTTGCATCCCGCGGTACAATTGCAGGGCTTCGGTCCGGGCTTGCGGGGAGAGATAGGCGTTGCGCGAGCTCATCGCGAGTCCGTCCGGCTCGCGCACCGTCGGCACGCCGATCACTTCCAGGGGAAAACGCAGGTCGCGCGCCATCGTCTTGACGACCTGCAGTTGCTGGTAATCCTTCTCCCCGAAAAACGCGCAATGCGGCTGGGCGATCAGGAACAATTTGGCCACGACCGTGGCAACGCCGCGAAAATGTCCCGGCCGGCTTAAATTGCACAATCCCTTGGTCAATTCCGTCACCTCGACGAAGGTTTGCGCGCCCTCCGGATACATTTCTTCGACGCCGGGCGCGAACAGCAAATCGACGCCGCGGGCGGCGGCCATCGCGGCATCCTTTTGCAGGTCGCGCGGGTAGCGCGCAAAATCTTCCTTCGGGCCGAATTGCGTGGGATTGACGAAGATGCTCATCGCGACGACGTCGCAGCGCCGCTTCGCCGCGTCGACCAAGGTCAGATGCCCCTCGTGCAGGGCGCCCATCGTCGGGACGAAGCCGATCGTCTTGCCGCTTTGGCGTAGCGCCGTGACGCGGTCTTGCATGGCGCGGACGGTTGAGATGGTTTCCATGAGGCCCTAACTCTTATCGCTGAAGCTATGTTCCAAGGCCGGGAATTGTTCGCTCTTGGTTTCCGCGATGTAGGTTCGAACCGCGGAAGTAATGCCCTGCCCGAGGTCGGCGTATTTTTTGACGAACTTCGGGGAAAATTCCGGATACATGCCGAGCAGGTCATAGCAAACCAGGACTTGCCCGTCGCAATGCACGCCCGAACCGATTCCGATCACGGGGATGTCGAGCGTCGCGGTGATTTTTTGCGCGAGTTCCATCGGCACGCCTTCCACGACGATCGCATAGGCGCCGGCTTGCGCGATCGACTTGGCGTCGTTCAGCACCTTCTTCGCCGCCTCCTTGCCCCTGCCCTGGATTTTATAGCCGCCCATTTGCTGCACGCGTTGCGGCATCAAGCCGACGTGCCCCATCACCGGAATGCCCATCGAAACCAGCAGCTTCACGGTCGCCGCCATCTCCTCGCCGCCCTCGAGCTTGACGGCTTCGGCATGGCCCTTCTTCAGCGCCAGTCCGCAGGCCCGGATCGCGTCCTCATGCGAGGCGTGGTACGACAGAAAGGGCAAATCGCAAACCACGTGGGCGCGGCGCGTGCCGTTGGCGACGCAATGCGAATGGTAAATCATGTGGTCGAGCGTCACGCCCAAGGTGTTGGGGCGACCCTGGATCACCATGCCGAGCGAATCGCCGATCAGCAGGACGTCGGCTCCGGCCTCGTCCAGCAAGCGGGCGAAGGTATAGTCGTAGGCGGTGACCATCGCGATTTTCTCGCGCTTCGCCTTCATCTCTTGGAGCTTGGGAATGGTGACTTTGCTCATGTCTTGCTTGAGATCGATACGTAATGCTTGTCCAGCTTGCCTTTGCGCATGTTCAGGATTTCTTTCAGCAAATGCTTATAGTCACTTTCGCTGCGGACAATGTCAATCTCCGTGCAGTTGATCGTGAGTAGCGGGGTTTCGTCGTACTCGAAGAAGAATTGATTATAGGCCTGGCAAAGCCGCTCGATATAGGCCCCCGAGATCGATTTCTCGTAGGGAATCCCGCGTTTCTTGATACGCTCGCGAAGCTCGTCTACGCTGGCTTGGAGGAAGATCACCAAATCCGGCTTGCGAATCCGCGCGTCGAGGATGCGATACAGGTTCTCGTAGAGGTCGATTTCTTCCTGCGACAAATTGAGGTGCGCGAAAATTCGGTCCTTGGCGAAAATATAATCCGCGACGGTGGCCTGCTGGAACAAATCCTGCTGCTCGATTTCCTTCTGCTGGCGGAAGCGCGACAGCAGGAAGAAAACTTGCGTCTGGAAGGCGTAGCGCTTCGCGTCCTTGTAAAAATCCGGCAGGAAGGGATTTTCCTCGGCCTCTTCCAGGACGAGCCGGCCCTTGAACTGCTCGGCGAGCATCCGGCACAGCGTCGTCTTGCCGACGCCGATCGGGCCTTCCACGGCGATGTACTGCAAGGGATTCACCATCAAATCATTAATACAGCCGCCGAAAAGCGTCTAGTGGGATAATCGCCAGAGAAGAGCCCATTGCTCGAGGTCGAGTTCCTCGGCGCGGGCCTGTCGGTTGGCGCCGACCGTTTCCAGCCGGGTTTCCACCGCCTCGGCCGTGTCCCCGGAAAAATAGGTCCGTAAATTTTGCCGCAGCATCTTGCGGCGCTGCCGAAACCCGGCCTGAAGCAGGGCTTCGAAATCCGGCCAATCCGGCTTGGCGATCAAGGGGTTTTCCCGAATGCGAAAATGCAGCACGCTGGAATCCACCTTCGGGGGCGGCGCGAACGCGGCGGGGGGCACGTCGAACAGCGGCCGGATTTCGGCGGTCAGCTGGCAGAACACGGAGAGGCTGCCGTAATCCTTGCGGCGGGTCGGGCTGGCGATCCGGGCCGCGACTTCCTTTTGGAACATCAAGGCCATTTCCGTCGCCGGTGCCGCATTTTCCAATAGTTTAACCAGGATCGCGGTGCTGGCTTCGTAGGGCAAGTTGGAGACGATTTTATAGCCGTCCGCGCCGAGCCGCGCCGCGATCTCGTCCCAGCCGAGCAGGAGGAAATCTCCGGCGAGGACGCTGACCCGGTCGCTCGCGGCGTATTTTTCGGCGAGCGCCGCGGCGAGCCGCTCGTCTTTTTCCACCAGCACCAGGCGCGCGACTTGATCGGCGAGCGGCTGGGTGAGCGCGCCCCTGCCCGGCCCGATTTCCAGGACCCGGTCGTTCTCGCCCAGCTTCAGGGATTTCAAGATCCGGTTGATGACCGCGCCGCGCTTCAGGAAATGTTGGCCAAGGTAGCGCGGCATCTAGGCTCCGAGCGGCAAGCGCGCCACCGCGTTGAGCGTGAGCGGGCTGACCTGGCCCAAGCGTAAGTATTGTTCGCCGGTGAAGGCGATCATCGCGCCGTTGTCGGTGCAGAACTTCGGCGAAGGCAAGATCAGCGGAATGCCGCGTGCCTCGGTCAAGGCGGCGGCCGCGGTGCGCAGCGCGCCGTTGCAGGCGACCCCGCCCGCGATCACCAGGGCGCGCGCCGGAAATTTATCGAGCGCCCGGCCGGCGATCGTCGCCAAGGCGTCGACCGCCGCGGCTTGAAACGAGGCCGCTAAATCGGCGGCATCCTGGGGGGCGAGTTCGGCGCGATCCTTTTTGAGATCGCGAAAAAATTCCGAGGCCGCGGTTTTCATTCCGCTGAAGCTAGTGTGCAGCGGGTTGGTCTTGACTTGCGGTCGCGTGAAGCCGAAGCGATTAGGATTGCCTTGCTTGGCGAGCCGTTCAATCGCGGGGCCGCCGGGAAATCCCAAGCCCATCAGCTTGGCGACCTTGTCGAACGCTTCGCCGGCGGCGTCGTCGACGGTATGGCCGAGCAGCTCGTAGTCGCCGAAGGCTTTCACCCAAAACAAATGGGAATGGCCGCCGCTCACGATCAGGGCGACGAAGGGAAATTGCGTCTCGTGTTCGAGGAAGGCGCTCCAGAGGTGGGCTTCGATATGGTGCACGCCGCGAAACGGAACCTGCAGGGCGAAGGCTAGCGCCTTGCCGAAATTGAGCCCGACGAGTAGCGAACCAACTAGGCCGGGCGCATAGGTGGCGGCGATGCCCTGCACCGCCGACAAGGGCTCCCCGCTCTTCTCCAAGAGCAAGCTCAGGGTATTTTCCAAATGGTCGAGATGGCGACGCGAAGCGATTTCCGGAACCACGCCTCCGAACGGAGCGTGATCGACCGTCTGGGACGCGGTGACGTTGGCGAGCAACTGGCCGTCGCGCACTAAGGCCATGCTCAAATCGTCGCACGAACTTTCAATACCTAGAACCAGCATGAGACTCCCGAGAAAGGAGCCCTGACTTAGAACAAAGGAGCGCCCGAATTGTCAACCTTGGGCTCGGTCGGCTGGCTTGGTGCGGGTGCCGGGGCCGGCGGATTGGCCGGAATCTTCTCCGGCGTATTGGGAATTTTCGGGGAATTGGGCGGAGGATTAGCGCCGGGATGGGGAATCGGCTTGGTGGTCGGGCGGTTGTAAACCGGGGCGCTACTCGGTTTCGGCGAAGGCGTCGGCTTCGGCGGCGTCGAAGCTGCGTTCATCTCCAAGGCAACCGGTTGGCCATTGGCATCCAAAGTCTCCATGCGCGCGAGCCGCGCTTGAGCCTTGAGCGCTTCCGGCGTATTCGGATAATTGGCGATCACTTTTTGGTAGAACAACTTCGCCTCCGGATATTTCTTCAATTTTTGGAAGCCGGCGCCTTGCTTGTAAATCGCCTCGCGAATTCGCGGATGAGTCGGGTACTTCTCGCTCAAGATTTGGTACTCAGCGATCGCCTTCACGTAGTCGCCCATCGCGTAATAGCTTTCTGCCACCCAAAATTGCGCATTACCCGCGAGGCTGGATTGCGGATATTTTTTCAAAAACCCCATCATGCCCGACGCGGTGCCGCGAAAATCCTGGGCGTTGAATAAATTAAGCACGCCTTGAAATTCGTCGTACTCCTGATTTTGCATCGCGGGCGCCGCAGGCGTCGCGGCCGCGCTTGGCTTCACCGCCGCGGGAGCGACCGGTTCGGAAGCCCCGACCTTCATTTCTTTGAGCATCGCATGGATCTGCCCGATCTTGTCCTCGAGGGCGGAAACCCGGGTGTCGAGGTCTTGGTAGACCTTGTCGTTTTCGTTGGTGACGTATTTGGTCGAATCGAGCTGGCCCTTGACCGTCTGGATCTCGCTTTTCAGCTCGTTAAAGCTGTTCATTGCCTTCGCCAGCTCTTCGAAATTGCGCTGCGTGGTGGCGTTCAGTTCATCGACCTTTTGCTGCAGGTTGGGCGAAGCCGCGGCGCGGGGCTGGGCCTCGGACTGCACCGACATTAGGCAGGAGCCGAACAGGATCGCGCCGGCTGCACAAATTTTGGACAAGGGCTTGGATATAGGTTTCATGGTCGACTCCATAAAAAAACCACAAGAACCAATACGCATCAACCTGGTTCTTGTGGTTTCAATATTTTTCCAAAAAAATCAAAGGCCTATTTGCGTCCTTTGAATTCATCGCGGCGGTTCATCGCCCAGGCCGCGTCATTATGGGCGCTGTCGATGGGCCGGGACTCGCCATAACTGATCGTGGAAAGGCGATCCGGGGACACGCCGAGATTGGTTAAATAACTTTTCGCGGCCACGGCACGCCGTTCTCCCAGCGCAATATTGTACTCTTCGGTACCCCATTCATCGGTATTGCCTTCGATGATGATATTGATCCCGGGATTGCTCTTGATCCACGTCGCATGATTATTGAGCAGGCTTTGCGCATCGGCGCGAATGTTATATTTATCGAAATCAAAATGGATCATGTTCAGCGGAACATCGACCAAAGTAACACCGTCATTGGAAGCGACCGGACCGCCTTTTTTGCAAGCGACGCCGGCAGCCCCTAAGGAAAACGCGATGAGCAAACTGATTGCGGATAAGGTATGTGTCTTCATGGGGGACCCCTCTTTCTTTAGGCCATTTCTTTTGGATATTCGCACACTTCAGTGCTAAGGACTCGAAATTAATGGTCAATCAATATCGTAACCAACTATTTTTAGAGAGGTGCCGTGGGTAGGTCAAGCAGTAAAATCAAATCGCTTCGCTTGCATCTCGCGCAATTTGCCTCAGTGAATGGCCAACCGCTCAAGACTTTGGCGAAAGTGCAAGCGCTCTTCGAAGGTCGAAAGATCCGCGCCGGCGATTGGGTCGTGTTCCCGGAAATGTGGCCAGCGGGATTCGCACTCGACGACCGCTTGCGGATGGAAGTCGAAAATTCGTTCTGCTTCCGCTGGCTCAAGGATTTCGCGAAAAAAAACGACTGCTGGATGTCCGGCTCGATGCTCGAAGTGAAGCGCGGCCGCTTTTTCAATAGCGCGTACGTGATCGCTCCCGACGGATCGCTCGCCCACCATTACCGCAAGATCCACCTCTTCAAGCTCGGCGAAGAACACCGCAAATTTTTTCCCGGAAGCAGCACCGGCGTCCTGCCTCTACCTTGGGGCAAGCTCGCCACCGCGGTCTGCTACGACCTGCGTTTCCCGGAATTGTTCCGGATTTACGCGAAGAAAGGCGCCACGGTGGTGCTATTGCCGAGCGCTTGGCCGCGCGAACGGCTCGACCATTTCCTCACGCTGCTAAAAGCCCGCGCCATCGAAAACCAATGTTTTATGGTCGGCGTCAATAAAATCGGGCATCATGATTCCGGCATCCCCTACGGCGGCCACAGCGCGGTCTTCGGCCCTTGGGGCGAAAAGCTATTGGAGATGGGCGCGGGCAGCGCCGTGCGGGAAATCGAGCTCGATCTAGGGGCCCTTGACCGTATCCGGCGCGATTACCCCTTCCTCTCCAGCCGGGTAATAGGGTAACTTTTGAATCCCATGACGACAGCTCGCAAGGAAAAGCGCCTGTATCCCAGGCGCCCGATTCGCACCCAAGTTGTTTTCGAGAACGAAGACAGCGAAGGCGTGCTTTATTTCTTCACGCGCGACATCAGCGCCGGCGGCATATTCCTCGAATCCGAGATCCCGATCCGCCTCGGCACGCAAGTTTTCCTGCGCTTCAGCCTGACCCCGAAATCGAAGCCGATCCAAGCCACCGGCGAAGTCGTCCGGGTGATGCGCGATAAGCAAGGCACGGATGGGAAGGAAAAAGTCGGGATCGGGATTCAGTTCGTCTATATTCATCCCTTGGATCGAGAACTGATTCAGGAATTTATTGGGGAGTCGGACTAGTTCCCTTAACTAAACAGCACTTCCCCCAACTCCTTCAATCCCGCCAAATCATGGATGTCGTGATCGAACTGCGGCACCCGCTTCGAGGCGATCGGGTCGCCGGCGTCGTTGATCTTCCGGAAAAATCGCTTTTGCTCGAGTTCGTCGTGCGCATTGAGGCTTTCGAATAGCTCTTTCACTTCCTCGTATTCTTCCTTGGCTTTTTTCTTGAGCGCGGGCGTGGGCGCGTCGGCGCCCTTCGGCAACTCCTGGAAGCGGTTGAAGATGATGCCGGCGAACGGCAGTTCGTTTTCGCGGATCCTTCGGTAGAAGAACTCGGCTTCTTGCAAAGGGATATGCTGCAGCGAAGAAACCAGGAGGAAGCTCGTCTTGGCGTCGCGCAAGATCGCCTTCACCTTATCGGCGCGTTCGTGGAAGCCGCCGAGCAGCTCGGAGACCGAGAGCAGGAGCTCGCTCAAATCTTGGAGGAATTCGAAACCGGCGACGGTGTCAAAGGCCTTGAAGATGCGCTGCATCGGCCTTTCCAGGATCTTGAGCGAGGTGCGGCTGACGAACAACGAAGGCTTTAGGAACCATTTCATGACCGAGTCGCCGATCATCGAGCTCATCCGCGCCGGCGCCTCGAGGAAATCCAAGGCATGCCGCGAGGGCGGAGTGTCGAGCACGATCATGTCGTAATCGCGTTCCGCCGCGATCTCGTAGAGCTTCTCCATCGCCATGTATTCCTGGGATCCGCCGATCATGTTGCTCAAGTGGTTGTAGAGCTTATTGTCGAGCACCGCGGCGGCCTTCTTCGGATCGTTGGAATATTTTTTGATGAGCGCGTCGAAGGTATGTTTGGTGTCGAGCATCATCGCGTAGAGCGGCGCCTTGGCGTCGACGCCGGCCTGCTTCAAGTCGGCCTTCGGAATTTGCCGTTCCTGGAAATCGATCTTCTCGATGCCCAGCGAATTGGCGAGCCGCTTCGCCGGATCGATCGTCAATACCAGGGTCTTGAGGCCGCTCGCGGCGCATTGCAGCGCGAGCGCGGCCGCGGTGGTGGTTTTGCCGACCCCGCCCGATCCGCAGCAGATCAAAATGCGCTTTTCGTGAACGAGCGCGCTTAAGTCCAATGGTTCATTGGTTGACGGCATGCTTGGCCTTATTGATTAAATCTTGCTTGATGGCGGCGGCGAGCGCCTCGGCGATCTTGAGGGGCTGCTGCTCGCGGTAGACGAGGGGCAATTCCAGGACCTGCTTCTCGAAGAAACGCTCCTTCAATTTTTCGGCATAGTGGCGGCTCTGCTCGAGACGATGGCGGTAGGTATGGAGCATGTCGTTCTTGATGCCGGCTCCGGAAATCTCCTCCAGGCTCGGCTCCGAGAGAATCTCCGGCCAAACCGCATTGAGCAAGATCGGGCCCAATTCCATCTTGGCCTCGCTCTCCAACTTCGCCTCCATTTCCACGGCTTCGTTGACCGGCATCTCTTCGGGCAATGTGGCGAGCCAGACCAAGGTTTTCTGCGGATTGCGCAGCAGGTCGAGGATCGCCTTCGCCTTGGTGTGCAGCGGGCCGATTCGCACGGCGTCGACCACGACCTGCGCGATAGTCAGCAGCGAAAGCCCGTGTCCGGTCGAGGGAGCGTCGACCACGATCAAATCGTAATGGTATTTTTTCTGCTGGGACTTCTCCTCCACCAGGGCCCAGATCTTGCCGATGGTGAGCAATTCGGTGAGCCCGGGCGCGCCTTCGACGAAATGCCGGACATATTTATTGTTGAACACCGAATTATAGATGAACTGAAACTTGACCTGCTGCAGGACGTATTCTTGGAAAGCCTCTTCGGGCTGGATCTGGATGATGCTCAGGTCCTTCCGGACCTTCTCCGGCTTGTAGCCGACCTTACCGGCCTCGAGCAAATCCGCGAGATGCGTCAAGCCGTGGGTCTCGACGAGCAAGACTTTCAAGCCCTCCGCCGCCGCCATCATGCCGAGCGCGGCCGCAAGGCTGGTCTTGCCGACCCCGCCCTTCCCGGTCACGATCCAAAGCTTTCGCTTCAAGAGCGCACTCAACTCCCATGCAAGCTTCATCCTGTATCCCTAAATTTTTTCGACCAACCCAATCAAGCCAAATCCCGAACATTGTTTTTAGCGAAACCCATGGGACATCAAGCAACGAGCCCCGAAGGGGCGGCAGGGCTTTAGCCCGGGGTGACAACCCCGGGGTTGGGGATAAAAAAACGAAAAGGGCCGCCCCTTGCGGAGCAGGCCCTTTTTCGAGGGAGGTAAGCCTATGTTATTAAGCGGCGCGTCGCGTGAGGTTGCTGAGGCGCTTTTCCAAGTTGACGATCTTGCGCTCTAACTTGACGACTTCATCCTGGGTCGGAATGCTGAACAAGCTCAGCACGCCTTTCCGGGTTTTCAGGACGGTCTCCTTGGCCAATTGGACCAAGCCGCTTTCGTTGAGTTGGTCGACGATATCGCCGACCCCGCGGCGCATGTCCTTGATCAGGGCGCCGACTTCCAAGCGATGCGGAAGCAACTCGACTTCTTTCACCGCGTCGACGATCTCTTCTGCGACTCGTCGAACTTCTCTCTCTAAATCATCCCGGGTCTCACTGGCGAAAGCGATCAAGTCGCTGGGATTGAGTTTCACTAACAGGTCGTCAAAGTTCTTACGCAATTCCTTGCGCGAACGCTCTCCCTGTTTCACGATTTTCTTCACTAAACCTTCGACTTCGTCTTCCAACCGGTTGATCACGCGATTGATCTGACCGATGCGATGGGCGATCTGGCGTTTGGCTTGGGCCACTTTGCCGCCGGCGCGTTTCGCGCTCACGACCGCTTTTTGTTTCACTTTGGATTTCTTCTTTTTTGCCATGGGGCAACTCCCTTCGATTGGAGACAACGATTGAAATCACCTTATCGGTAACACGACGCGTCAACCCTGTCAACAGGATAAATTACGCAATGCGTTAAACGGAGGGCCTTAGGTCGAGCGCACGTAACTGTATGGATTTATTGCCATTCCACTCGTTCCACTCAGGAGCGAAGGCCAGGTCGATGCTCGAGCCGACGGCGGGGATTTTGTCGGCTAAGCGAAATCCGATGACCCCAAAGTGGCGGCGACCGATGCCGACTTTGAGCTTTAAATGCTTCTCGCCCACGATGCGGGACTCTCGCACTTCGACCCGTTCCATCAACCAAGTGGGTTGCGGATTGCCCAAACCGAAGGGCTCAAGATGGTCAATTTGGGAAATGAAATCCGCATCGATCGATTCCATGGCGGAGCGCGCGTCGAGCCGCAGCGAGGGCGCAAAATCTTCCGGCGCCAGTTGGCGGCGCACGATGCCGTCGAATTGCTCGACCAATTCGGGATAGCGATCGGCCGCCAAGGAAAGTCCCGCCGCATAGCGATGTCCGCCGAACTTGCTGAGCAAGGGACGGCATTCGCCCAGCGCTTCCACCATGTGGAATTTCCGGATGGAACGCGCCGAGCCCTTCAAGCCGTCCTTGTCTTTGGTCAGGACAATCGTCGGCAGGTAATATTTTTCGACGAGACGGCTCGCGACGATTCCGATCACGCCTTGGTGCCACTCGTCCCCCTTCACCACCAGGCTGCGGAATTTTTGCGCGATCCCGTTTTGCTCGATCCAAGCGATCGCCTCTTGGACGATCTGATCTTCCAAGTCCTGGCGCTCCAAGTTGGCGGCGTTGAGCTTTTCCGCGAGCTCGCGGGCTTCGGCGAGTCGTTCGCTAAGCAATAGCTGCACGCCGAGCGCGGCGTCGTCCAAGCGCCCGGCGGCGTTGATCCGCGGTCCGACGCGAAACGCGATTTGATCGGCGCTGATTTCCCCGCCCAAACCGGCGACCTCGATCAAGGCTTTCAGGCCGAGGCGCGGGGAAGTGCTGAGCACTTTCAGGCCTTCCTTCACCAAGATGCGGTTGATGCCGGTGAGCGGCGCCATATCGGCGATCGTGCCGACCGCCACTAAGTCGAGCAAGGCGCGCAAATTCGGCTCGCGGTCGCCGAGCATGCCGGCGTCGCGCAAGCCCTTGCGCAACCCGATGGCTAGGTAAAACGCGACGCCGACTCCGGCGAGCTCCTTGCCGGGAAATGCATCCTGCTTTTGCTTGGGATTGAGCACCGCGAGCGCGTCGGGAATTTGCTCGGGCACTTCGTGATGGTCGGTGATGATCAAGTCGATCCCGAGTTGCTTCGCCGCCGCCGCTTCCACGACCGCGCTGATCCCGTTATCCACCGTGATCAGGACGCGCGTGCCGCGCGCCTGCAAGGTGCGCAAGGCTTCGACGTTCAGGCTGTAGCCTTCGCGCATCCGGTGCGGGATGTAGAAATCGACCGTGGCGCCGACTTCGCGAAGGAAGCTGACCAGCAAGGTCGTCGCGGTGGTGCCGTCGACGTCGTAATCCCCGTAGATCGTGATTTTTTCCTTGTCGCGGATCGCGACGATGAGCCGCTGCACCGCTTCGCGGATGCCGTGCATCCCTTCGGGATCGGGCAGGAACGCCAGGCTGGGCCGCAGGTATTGCCGCACCGCCTCGGGTTCCACCACCGAGCGATTGACCAGGATTTGCGCGATGCCCGGCGAAATTTGATGCTCGTGCGCGAGCCGCGAGGCGAGCTCAGGATCAGGATCGGAAATTTCCCAGCGTTTGTGCAGGGCGAACCTCGTGCGGCTTAGGTAGCGCGCGAACCGGAGATGGCGTAGCCGCTTTTCTTGAAACCGATCAAGTGGCCGTAGTGCTTGAGGAAGATGAATATCGGGCAGGCGATGAACACCGAAGAGTAGGTTCCGGTGATGACGCCGAAGATCATCGCGAAGCCGAAGTTCTGGATGTCGCCCTCGGCGCGTACCAAGAGGACGATGCAGACGAAGAAAACCGACAGCGAGGTGATCAAGGTGCGGACCAAGGTCTCGTTGATGCTCAGGTCGACCAGCTCGATCAGGTCCATGCCCTTATGCTTCACCAAATTTTCGCGGATCCGGTCGAAGATGATGATGGTGTCGTTGATGGAATAACCGATGATCGTCAGGATCGCCGCCACCACCGTCAGATTGACTTCCCGCTGGGTGATCGCGAATGCGCCGACCGCGATGATAACGTCATGGATCAAGGCGATGATCGCGCCCGGTGAAAAGTAGAAATCGAAACGGAACCCGATGTAGACCAGCATCGCGATCCAGGCCCAAATGACCGCCTGAAGGCCCTTGCCGCGCAATTCCTTTCCGACCGTCGGACCGACGAATTCTTCCCTCAAGATCGATACTTGGTCGGCTCCAAAGCCGGCTTGTAAGGCTTTCGTGTAGGGACCGGCCATGTCGCCTTCATGCTTCTCCGGCGCATCGCTCTTGACGACGAAGCTGTTTTGTCCGGCTTCGCCGAAGCGCTGCACCGCAAATGGCGGAAGATTGGCTTTCTGAAGGGCGTCGGTGACCGCGCCTTCGTTGGTCGGCGCCTTGAATTGGTAAACCAGGCTCAAGCCGCCGCGGAAATCGGTGCCGTAATTCAAGCCCTTCACCGCCCAAAAGTAGATGGCGATACCAACCAGCACCATCGAGATGGCGAGCAAGAGATGGCGGTATTTCATGAAGGGAATGTGGAATTTATAAGTATGCATACTAGAGGCTCAACTTCAGAACGGTCCGTTTGCTTAAAATGTATCCGTAAACCAGTTTGGTCAGCGCCACCGCGGTATACAGGGTGGTGATGATGCCGATCATCAGGGTGACGGCGAAGCCGCGCACCGGTCCGGTACCGAGGTAATACAGGATCACTCCGGAAATGAAGATGGTGACGTGACCGTCGACGACCGCGCGGATCGCGTTGCTGTAACCGACTTCGATCGCGGCCTTCACCGAACGCCCGCCGTTGAGCTCATCCTTGATGCGTTCCAAGATAATGACGTTGGCGTCGACCGCCATTCCGATGGTGAGCACGATGCCGGCGATGCCGGGCAAGGTCAGCGTCGCGCCGAACATGGCGAGCGCCGCGAAGATCATCAGGATGTTGAGCGCCACCGCGATGTCCGCGAGCACGCCGGACCAGCGGTACCACAATGCCATGAAAATCATGACCACGGCCGCGGCGATCAGCAAGGCCGAGAAGCTGCGTTCGATCGAGGTCTTTCCGAGCGAGGGCCCGATCACCGTCTTGGTGGCTTCTTTGAGGCTCGCCGGCAAGGCGCCTTCCCGAAGGACCACGACTAAATCTTCCGCTTCGCTGAGCAGGCCTTGGTAGTCGCCGCCGCCCAGGGTGATGCGAGCTTGGCCGCCCAGGATCGCCGACTCGAGCACCGGCGCCTTCGAGACGTTGCCGTCGAGCACGATCGCGAGCCGCTTATGGACGTTCGCCGAAGTCAATTCGCCGAAGGCCTTGATGCCGGTCTCGTTGAACGACAGGCTGACGAAGGGTTCGTTCTGATCGACGCTGACTTGCGCGTTGGAGAGCATTTCGCCGCTGACGTCGACCCGCTTCTTCAAGAGGTAAGGCCGGCCGCCCGAAATTTTCTTATTGCTGTCGTAGATCAATTCGTAGGCGACTTCGTCTTCGGCGGGAATCTTGCCTTTCAAGGCCTCGTTAAGCTGTCCGACGATTTCTTCGGTGTATCCTTCGGGAATGCTGTTCTCGCTGCGCGCGGTCGCGATCAGGGTCTGCAGCTCCGGATTTTTGTCGCTGTCGGAAATGCTGTCGTCGACGATCTTGAATTCCAGCTTACCGGCGCGCTTCACCAAGCCGATCGCGCGGTCCGGATCCTTGACGCCGGGCAATTCGACCACGACCCGATTATCGCCGGCGAGGCGAATGGTCGGCTCGGCGACGCCGTAGCGGTCGATGCGGTTGCGGATGGTTTCGACCGCCTGCTTCAGGGTCTCATCCTTCAAGTTCTTTTGGTAGCTCTCGCTCTGCGCGAGGAAGATGCCGGCCTTGATGTCTTCGGGGCTCAAGGCGTCGCTAAACTGGCCCTGTATCGCCTGCTTGACGTCGGCGGCCTTGTCGCCGCTCTTCAGCACGACTTGCAGGATGTCGTTCTTCTTGGAAATATCTAGGATCTCGGGCTGCGTTTGACCCCAATGCAAAATTTCTTGGAATTTAGCCAGTTGAGCGTCGGGGCTGCCGTTCATCTTGAACAATAAAAGCGGCGCTGAACTGAGTTCGTTCAGGTTGCTGCCGTAAGCGTCACGGATGATCTTCTCGGCGGCATCGGTCTGGCTAGGATCGTTCAGTAGCACCGCGACGATCGCGGTCTTCGGCAAGGCCTCGATGCTCTTGAATGCCAGGTTCTTTTCCTTGAAGTTGCGGGACAAGGCGCTCGCCACCAGGGCGCTGCGGTGGATCAAGGCGTCGTTGAGGTCGACTTCCAATTCCAGGTAGATACCGCCGCGCAGGTCGAGGCCCAAGTTGATCTCGTCGGCGGGGAACAAGCGGACGTACCAAGGCGGTTTTTCACCCTTGGCTTCGGCGGCTTCGCGGATGTCCTTGAAACCGAACACCGAGGGTACGAGATAAATGATCGCGAAGGAAATCAAAACGATCGCGAGAATGGTCTGAAACTTTCGGGAAAAAACCATAGGCCTCGAAAATCCTGTTCAAAAAGAATTTCTCTATTCTTTGTCTTTCTCTTTTTCTTTATCCGCGTTCACCGATTGAACGCAGGTCTTATCGAGCTTAATCTTGCAGTTGTCGGCGATCTCGACGGTCAGCAGGCTGTCGGCGACGCCGGTGACGCGGCCGTGGATCCCGCCGACGGTGATGATGGTATCGCCCTTCTTGACCGCGGCGATCAGCGCGGCGCGTTCCTTCTGCTGCTTCTGTTGGGGGCGGATGATCAAGACGTAAAAAATACCAATGATGATGGCCAGCATCGGCAGGAAGCTAAACTGTTCCATGAAGCCCTGCGGCTTGGCCGGCGTCGCGGCGGCGGGCGCCGCGGCGGTTTGCGCCCAAAGCGCGGCGCTTTGCAGCAGCGTCACCACGGTACCGAAGCCAATGACCATTAATTTCAGCTTATTTTTCAAGATCCTCTCCTATCTGATAACGGGCAAAGAAGCGGCGCGCGAAGCCCGCATAATCTCCGTCGCGAATCGCAAGGCGGGCCTGGCCTAACAGATTGATAAAATAATGTAAATTATGAATTGTGTTTAAAATTGCTGAGAGAATTTCCTTATTTAGGCTCAAATGCCTGAGGTAAGCCCGGCTGAAATTCCGGCAGGTGTAGCAGGCGCAATCCGCCTCGATTGGGGAGGTGTCGAGTGTGTACGCGGCGGAGCGAATATTGATCCGGCCGTCCGCCGTGAACAGCGTCCCGTGGCGGGCGCAACGGGTCGGAACCACGCAGTCGAACATGTCGATGCCGTGCCCGATGCAAGTCACAATATCCTGGGGGAAACCGACGCCCATCAGGTACCGGGGCTTGTCCGCCGGCATCCGCGGCGCGATTTCGGCGGTGATTTGGTAAGCCAGCTCCATCGGTTCACCGACTGAAAGCCCGCCGAGCGCGAAACCGTCGAAGGATTTCTTGCCTTCGGGACCATCCACTTCGATCGGCACCAGCCGTTCCAGGCATTCTTGGCGCAACTTGGGGTAGACGCTGCCCTGAACGATTCCGAATAACGAGGCGCTCGCGTCTTTCTTTTGCTCGAGGCATCGCCGCGCCCAACGCAAGGTCAAGTCCATCGACTCGCGGACCCGCGATTCCTCGGAGGGATACGGCAGGCATTCGTCGAGCACCATCATGATGTCGGAGCCGAGCGCTTCCTGGATCTCGATCGCCAACTCGGGCGTCAGTAAATGGCTCGAGCCGTCGAGGTGCGACTGGAACCGAACGCCCTCTTCCTTCAACTTGCACATCTTGGCGAGCGAGAAAACCTGGTAGCCGCCGCTGTCGGTCAAGATGGGCCCGGGCCAGTTCATGAAGCGGTGCAAGCCGCCCATGGTTCGCATCGCCTCGTGCCCGGGGCGCAAATAAAGATGATAGGTATTGCCGAGGATGATGGTCGCGCCGATCGACTTCAATTCCTCCGGGCGCATCGCCTTGACCGTGCCGACGGTGCCGACCGGCATGAAGACGGGAGTATCGAAAGCGCCGCGCCGCGTTTGGTATCGGCCGAGTCGGGCCTCGGTCGCGGGGTCTTTTCGTAGCAGTTCAAACGACATCCGCAGGGGTTATTATCGATAGACCAGGGATGCAATCGAGTTTTCGAGGCGCAGCGGGGATTAGGGTAAAACCGGATGGCTTGGAATCTGCGAATTGCCCTTATAGAGCTTGAGATGAGGTTTCGTCTCGATGATGGTTACCGCCGAGAAATCGTTACCTTGGCCATGGTCGCAAATCGCGAAGTCCTTATCCCAAACGCGAATGGTGAGGCCGCTCATCTGAATGTCGTCGTTCCAGACTTCGAAAACGCATTGGTCATGCTCTAAAAGGGCTCCGTCGATGACGACGTCGGACCCATTGCCGAAAATCTTCAGTCCCCAACCGTCGCCGTTGGTGTCCGTGTCCGCGGGCGTTTGGATGGTATAGGTGTCTTCCGCCTGGATGTTAAATTCGCTACCGGCATTGAATCGGATCGATTCCGTGCACATCCGTTGGCTGCTTCGATTGAAACCTTGCTCGATTTTGCGGCGTAAACTCGAGAAATTGTCGACGGAATCGCTGCTGCTCACGACCGTGCAATGCGAAAGGTCAATGCGAACGGGAGCGGGAATTTCCGTTTGAGTCGTTTCCACGCCAGTCGGTAACGTGGATTGAATTCGATCGGCCTGCCCGGCTTTCGCAATCTGGGCGCCTGAAAATAAGATAAAGCTAAGGGTGAAAAACGTAAGGGTGGTTCGCTGCATGGTGCAAATCCTTTCGATGTGGTGTTGCGAAAGGGATAAGCAATCTTCATGCCTTCGCGAAAATAACCCAAACCGGCGTCACGTTCGCGATATGCGAGCTAGGCTTCGCCAAGGACCATTCGCCGGTCATCTTGAAGAAACTGCATTCGCCCGATCGTTCAATTTGTTCAATTTGATTGCGACGCTGTTGTCAGTGAAAGCCGGTACCGATGGCGAGATTGCTCGGGTCGACGCCCATATCGCTGAGCACTAAATTCCAGGTCGATGCCGCGTCGGTGTCGAGCACGTATTTCGATTCGGCCTTGGCAGTGATCCAGGATCCGGCCTTCATTTCCTTTTCCAATTGGCCGGCGCCCCAGCCCGCATAACCCAGGAGAAAGCGAAAATCGGTATTGCCGCTGTTCAGCAGGGCGAACAGGGTGTCGCGGCCGCCGCTGACGTAAAGATTGGGCAGGAGTTCTTGGCGTTCCGCCAAGCTGGAATCGCGGTGCAAGATCCAGCCGCGCTCCGGCTCGACCGGGCCGCCGCAATACACCGCGAGCCTCGCTTGGGCCTCTTGGCAAGGCCAGCGCTGCTCGCGCGCGAACTCGCCAAGCTTCATGTCGAGGGGATTGTTGAGCACCAAGCCGAGCGCGCCCTCGGTATTGTGCTGCAGCATCAGGATGACGCTATGAAAGAAGTTCGGATCGCCCAGCTGCGGAACCGCGATTTGCAGCATGGGAGTGAATTCGCCCATGAGCAAATCCTAGATCATTCGGCTCGGCTCTGACAAGGGAATCGGTCGCTTATGGGACTTGAACGATGGTTTCGTCGCTGAACTCGCCGCCCACTTCTTGGCGAAGCGCAATGTCGTCGCCGGTCGCTCCCTGGATATCCAGGATGAAGCCGCCCTGGTCATCCGCCGTCACGGTGACCACGCCGACTTGGGCTTGCGCTTTGGGAATGATGAGATCCAGGATCGAAAACGATCCGCCTTGCGTGAGGTTGGTGGCTTCAACGTTGGCTCCGGGATTGACCGCGCCCGGCGCGCCGATGATACCGACCAATCCGTCCTGGTTCGGCGGCAATACCGTTAGGCGTTGCGAAACCGGAGCCGGGATCGATGCCGGCGGAGCGCCCGCGCCGCAACCGAACATCGGCAAGAGGATCAGTGAAGCGAGTAAAAATCGTTTCAGGTTTTTCATGCCGCGGCTCCTTGCGATCAGGCGTGTCGGATGGAAATTGAGAAAACCGAAAATAGAGGCTTTCCCGAAATATTTCTACGAAAAAATGCGGGGCCGACCGCCTCGTGGACGATCGGCCCCTGCGTCTCTCCAAGTCTAGCGGATGATGACGGGTCCGACTTGGGTGTCGATCTGGGTGCTACCCGTTTCGCTCGGGTACTCCGGAGTCTCGCGCGGCTGTTCTTCCAGGAAGTAACGGACATCGTAGATGCCGTAGTCGCAGTTGGTGTCGACGAATTGGTTCAGGTAGCTGTCGACCATCAACTGTTCTTCGTAGGAATGCGGCGCATCGGGGTTGTAGGCTTCGTCGGGATACCAGTCGAGCTCGTCCGGAATCTTGTCGCCGTCGCGATCCGGTAGCGGCTCGGGATCCTCGCACGGATCGCACTTATAGTAGGTGACGAAGATCTTGATGGTATTGCCGACCATCACCACCGTGCTCTTAGTCGCGAGGTTGGCATCGGTCTCGCCGTACGATCCGGTTTCTTCGATCGAGCCGTCCAAGCTAGAACCGCCGCCGGCGGGGGTTTCGTTGTCGAAGGTCTTGAACCCGACGTAGTGGCAGTTCTTACAGCGCGACGGGTCTTTCTTGATCTCGGCCGCCGAGCAGCAATCGATCTTCGGCTTCGGGACGTTGCAGTCCTTGACCGTGACGTTCACCGTGACGTGGTAAGTGCAACCGTCCGCGACCACCGTGACGTAGACCGTCGCCGAACCGACCGAATCGCCGCTGATCGTGACGTTGGCTTCGTTCACCGAAACGCTGGCGACGCTCGGGTCGCTCGACACCGCCGTCACCGAGTCCGGGGCGAAGCCGCCGATCAAGGCGAGGAAGGTACGGGTGCCGCCCTTGCAGAGCGTGGCGTTATAGGTCTTCCAGAATTCACAGCTGCCGCCGCCACCGCCGCCGCCACCGCCACCGCCACCGCCTCCACCGCCGATCGGAGGAAAGGGAGCTGGCAAGGGAGGCTTCGGCCCACCGCCGCCTAAGCCCAGGCGATTCGGCAAGGGCCACGCGACGTGGTCGGTGAGGAGATAATCCTCGGTCTCGCCCTTCGCAAATTCACCGCTGCCGTCCCAGCCGCCGGAAAATCCGCTCAAGTCGATCGGATCGGTCGTCAAGGTCATGCGCATCCATCCAGCGTCATTGCCGGCGCCCGCCAAAAATTCCGGCGTCGTGACTGCGGCCGTGGTACCGGGCGCAACCATCACCGGGAGATTTTGAATGACGTGTTCTTCCGCGCCATTGGTGTCGGTGCCGTTCCAAACGCCGTCGTGATTCCAATCGATCAGGACGTTGACGTAACGGGTTTGACTGGGCGCATCGGGCGCCACCGAAACGAGAAAGCTGAGCGAGTTGGGCACGCCCGGCGTCATCGACGCGGTCAAGAGCCCGTCGTCGAACTTATCGTTGTCGGGTTGATTGCCGCCGTCGTTCAAGTTGGGAATGCCGTCGGCGTCGAGTGCGTCGGTGGCGTCGAGTTCCGAACTGACCGACAGGCTGCCGTCGGAACGAAACGGCCCAAAGGCGGAATCGCTCAGGTCAAGGTGGTGCGCGCCGGTATTCGCCAGCCGCGTCGGAAAAAATCCGTTCGCGCCGGACGAATAGAGGCTCTGCACCTGATCCGGAGCGTCCCCGAAATCTCCCGTTTCCCCATTGGTGAACATGCCGCCCGAGCCGGAAGTGCACGCGCTAAGCATGAGTTGCAACACGATCGAGCCGGCCGACAATCCGACGGCGAGCTTATGACGAAATCGCAATACTGCGTTCATTGGATCCTCCCTATTTGATTTTTAAAAGATGAGTGCGTCAGCCAGGAGAAAAGCAGGAATCGCGCCAAATTTAGTTCGAAGCCGTGCAAGGCTGATAATAACAATAATTACATCAACTTGACTTGGGAGCTGTGCTCAGGAGCGGAACCGTGATTAAAATTCGCTTCGCCTATTTTTCAAAATTTGAATAGAATTATTCTTTCCCATCATCGATTTTTGAATGGACGCGATTGCCATGAGAGCAGCAGGGTCAAGCATCGACCGGCGTTACCAAATCGTCCGCGCTTTAGGCGAAGGATTAAGCGGCGAAGTTTATTTGGTGGCAGGTCCCGGGGGAGAATCGGCGCTCAAACTACTCAAGCCCTTCTCGGATCGCGCGCTCGAAGAAAGCTTGCTCGCGGCTTTCAAGTTCGAATTCGGCCTGCTCAAGGATTTCAATCACCCCAACGTGGTGCAAATTCGCGACTTCGGTTTCGATCCGGAATTGCAGCGCTTTTATTTTACCGAGGAATTTTTACCGGGCAGCAATATCGCCGAGTTCTGCGCCGGCCGCGATCCCAAGGACATCGAAGCCCTGTTCGTCCAAGCCCTGCACGGCCTGCAGGCCTTGCACCGCGCCCATATCCTACATGGCGATTTACAGGCCAATAACCTGATGGTGATCGCGGGCGACCGCGGTGCCGCGCTCAAGATCATCGATCTCGGCTTGAGCGATCCGCGCTTCCCCTTCACCGCCGGCACGCCGTCGACGATGCCTCCAGAAAAAATCCTGAAAGACCCCGCGAGCGGGCGCTCCGATCTCTATTCGCTGGGCGTGATCTTTTACGCCTTGCTCGCCGGCGAAAACCCTTTCGTCCGCGAATCGATTCAGTCCACTTACCAGGCGCATCTGAGCTTTCATCCCCCGCCGCTCACCCTGAAAAACGCGAAAATCCCGGTGTATTGGAACGAGATCCTGGCGCATTTGCTCGCGAAAAATCCGGAACACCGCTACCGGTCCTGCGCGGACGTGCTCGAAGCCCTGGAGTTTTCCCGGCCGCGGCATCGCGACCGCGCCGCAAGCTCGCCATGGAATCCGGAAACCTGGACCTTGCGTCCCGAAGTGCTGAAAGGCGTCGCGGACCGACTGCACGCCGAAGCCAAAGGCAAAACCGGAGCGTGCGCGTTCTTGCTCTGCGGCGAACCGGGCGTCGGCAAGAGCCGGCTTTTGCAGGAACTGAAATATCAAATTCAAATGGAAGGTTTGCGAACCTTTGAATCGCGGCGCGGCGGCCTTTCGCCGGAATCGGCCGCGCCCGATCTTTGGATCGTCGACGATTGGCCCAGCTATTCCGCCCAAGATCGGCAAGTCGTCCTGAAAAACGCCGCGCAGGCGCAAGCCCTACTCCTGTTGGGATCCGATCCGGATTCCGTCCCGGACTTGCAACAGGAAGCCGAACGCGGCGGATTCAAGGTCGAAGTGGCGCAAATTCCCGCATTCTCGCGCGCCGACGTCGCCCGGTTCCTGGCGAAGGCGACGGGTTGCCAGGAAATTCCCGAGAGCTTCCTCAGCGGCGTTTGGGAAAAATCCGGCGGCAATCCGCGGCGCATCGTCGGGCTCTTGCAAAATCTCGCCAAGCAAGGCCGGCTCGCCGACGAGCACGGCCGCTGGAATCTCGCGATCTTCAAGGAAGGCGATGCCGATCTCCAAGCCCCTTCGATGGAATTGCCGGAAATCGAGCGGGCGCTGGAACGCACCTCGCCCGGCGACGATGCGGCGAAGGCCGAGCTCTGGCTGCAGCGCGCCGAGGAGGAACTGAAGCGCAACCAGGGCGACGCCGCCGCCAGCTCCTTGGCCGAAGCCGAAACGATCTGCCGCCGGATCGGCGATTTGAGGAAAAAATTTCACCTCAAGGCGCGGGTTCTGGATCGCAACGCTTATCGCCTGATTCGCGAGGGCCGGCTCGAATCCGCGCGGCAATATTGGCAGCAGGCCCTCACCCTGCTCGAGGAAGGCGGTACCGACGATCCGGTGCTCGCGATCCGCGTCCAAAATTTTCTCGCCTGGCTCGCCTGCCACGAAGGCAAAGTCGACGAGGCGATCCGAATTTTTCTCGAGCAGCGGGAACGCGCCCGGAGCCTGCCGCCGCGCGACCAAGCCGAAGTCCTCAACAACGACCTCGGCTTCGCCTATTTGCAGAAGGGCGACGCCGATCGCGCCATCGCGAGTTTGCGCGAATCGCTCGAGCTCTTCGAAAGCGTCGGCGACCCGCCCAGTCTCTTGAAAGCGCGCTATAACCTGGCGGAAGCGCATTGCCTGAAGAAGGAATACGCGGCCGCGATCGAGCATTACCAAGCTGGCGCCGAACTGGCGCGGCAGGAACGCAATTACGAATTCCTGCTCCGGATTTACAACGGTCTCGGCAAGACCCAGCACTTGCTTGCCGACCTGCCCGCCGCGCTCGGCCATTACCGGCGCGCCTTGGATCTGGCGCGCTACCTCAAGGAATACTCGAGCGCCGCGGCGATCGCGCAAAACATCGGCTCGATCCAAAAGGATAACGGCGAAGAACGGGACGCGGAGGAAAACTTCGCGATGTCGCTCAAGATGCTCGCCCAACTGAAAGAAAAGAGCTCGCACGACCGCTACCTGCAATGCCGCGCCCTGCTCGAATGGGGCGACCTGGAACGCATCCGGCGCCGTTTCGACGAGGCCTTGGGCCGGACGCGCGAAGCCCACCAACTGGCCTTCGCCGAAGATGCCTTGCAGCCGTTTCGCTTCTGGGTAGTGCACACGCTCTGCCAAATCGAGATGGACCGGGGCCGCGAAGACGCCTTGCGGGAGCGGCTGGCGGAATTGCTGCCGCTAGCCGATGACGCGGAAAAGCTCGCGGCCTGCGAACCGTTCCGCGCCTGGATTCCGGATAGTAAAAAGGAAAAACCCATGATCGATCAAACCCGACGGGAAGACTATGCCGCGGCCGGCGGCGAAACCTCCGACCTGAAAGCCTTGATTCAAGTCACGCGCTGGCTCGCGGAAGAACGCGATCCGGAAAGCTTGCTCAAGAATATCGCGCGGCTCGCGGTCGAACTGTCGCGCGCCGAAGCCGGATGGATCCTGCTCAAGGAAGCCGACGATTCGCTCAAAGTGGCGGCGGCCTGCAACCTCAACGTCGACGAGCAACTCCGCATGATGAGCGAAGGCGTGGTCCGCGAGGTGCTATCGAGCGGCGAAGCCCTGGCGAGCGGGAACGCCGTCGCCGATCCGCGCTTCAACGTCTACCAAAGCGTGGTCGCCCAGCATTTCCAGTCGATCCTGGCGATTCCGATCCGCAGCGGCTCGCGGGTGCTCGGCGTGCTGGCCCTGACCCATCGCCACCGCGGCGACCTATTCGCGCCGGCGCGGCGCGACTTACTGCAAGCGTTCGCAGATCAAGGCGGCTTCGCGCTCGAGCAAGCCCGGCTGATCGCCGAGCTCCAAGCCGCGCGCGAACAATTGTCCCAGAAGCTTTGCGAGACCGAGGACGCCTTGGACGAAAGCCGCCGGCGCTTGAGCGAAGCCAGCTTGGTGGCGCGGTTCCAAAACGCCGAGCTGATCGGTCGCGACCCGAAAATGCTCGAGCTGTTCGACTTGGTGGAACGCGTCAAGAACACGCCGCTCGCGGTACTGCTGCGCGGCGAATCCGGCACCGGCAAGGAACGGATCGCGCGCTTCATCCATGAAAACGGGCGCCGCTCCAAGCAGCGCTTCGTCGCCGTCAACTGCGCGGCCCTGCCCGCCAATCTCATCGAAAGCGAGCTGTTCGGCCACAAGGCCGGCGCCTTCACCGGCGCCAATCGCGACAAGAAAGGCCTGATCGCCGAAGCCGACGGCGGCACCCTGTTTCTCGACGAGATCGCCGAGCTCGATGTCGCGCTCCAGGCCAAGCTGCTGAGGGTTTTGCAAGAAAAGGAAATCACCCGGCTGGGCGACACCCGGCCGACGCCGGTGGATTTCCGCTTAATCTCGGCGACTCATCAGGACTTGCAGGCACGGATTCGCGACGGCCGCTTCCGCGAAGACCTGTTCTACCGGATTTGCGAGATCGAGCTCGTCATTCCGCCGCTCCGCGAACGAAGCGGCGATCTCGCGGCGCTCGCCGAAGCCTTCACTCGCCAATACCTTGAGGAACACGGTGAATCGGCGAAGGTCAAGATCGGGCGCGACCTGCTCAAGGCGATGCTCGAACACCGCTGGCCGGGCAATATTCGCGAATTGGAAAACGTGGTGCGGGTCGCGGTCGCCTTGCGCCGCGGCGGCACCTTGCAATGGGACGATTTACCGCGTTCGCTGCAGCAGCAGCTCGGCGCGAAGCCGGAGGTTTCGTCCAAACCGCCCGCCTCGCCCGCTCTGGAACGATCGGTTGCGAGCGGGAAGGAAAAGCAGGCGAGTTTCTTCGATCCCGACCAAACTTGGGAAGAAATCGAAGTGCGATTGATCGCGAAGGCGCTCATGCACCACGCCTTCGACGTGCCGCGCACTGCCAAGGCCCTAGGCTGCGCGCCTTCGAAGCTCTACCAACGCTTGCGCGAGCACCGCATGCAGGAAAATCAGGCCGAGTGGCAAGGCCGCGGCGGCGCGTACCGGCCGGACCAGAGCTTGGAGCAGGTCAAATCGGAAGTGTTTCGCGAGGCGTTCCGCCACTTCGGGGAAAGCCCCTACGAAACTGCGCGACGGCTGCAGGTCAGCCCCGGCATGGTCTATAAATGGACGACTAATCTTCCTCAGAATCGAGGTCGATGAAGATGGAACTCATTTCCGGCGGGGGATGCGGCTCGTCGGCAATGTCGTCCTTGCGTTCGACGCGCAGGTGCTCGACTCCATCGACGGCGTCCGGCTGGCCCTTCTTGCGCTTGGCGCGCTTCTTTTTCTCGGAACCTTCCGGCTTTGCGTTTTGCTTGGCAAACAATCCGCCCAATTCGGCGAGCATGCGCTCGTTGGGCACGGCTTGCGGCCAGGTCATCTGATTCTGCATGATGGCGCCGCCGAAAAACACGCGGATGAAGCTATTCAAGATCTTGGTGATCCCGGCGCCGAAACTCTCTTGCACCAATTGATTGAGTCCGAGCAATTGCGGATTGTTCGCGGTCATCAAGCGGGATGCCCAACGACCCAGCGCTTCGGGCGTGACTTGGCCCTCCGCCAAGCCCGGAATGCCGGACTTATTGGCTTGCTGCGCCAGGGCTAGCAGCAAATTCTGGACTTGCTGCACCGGGATGCCCGCGGCGCTGAAGGCCGAGGCCACGGTCGTCAAGAACAGCAGCGGATTTTTTCCGGCGAGTTGGCTGTTTTGCAGCAAAGATTGAAACACCGCCGCGAGCGCGCGGTCGGGAATATTCTGAATCAGCGCCGCCGGCAGGCCCTGCGCGACGAGCAGGCTGCGGGCCAATTCAGGATTGGCGGTGAGCATGCTCGGCGGCAATAGCAATCCGACTAATTGATGGTTCGGCAGCAAGGTGGTCGCGCCTTGGGTGAGCTTGTCGCCCTGAAACAAGGCTTGAACTTGCGGAGACGCGAACAGCGCGCGCAACCCGTCTTGGAAATGCGCATCGGCGGGCGCGAAGAGACGGACCACGGTTTCCATTAAGGACCTGCCCTGCTCGTTCTGCGGCAATCGCACCTCGATCGGCGGCAGCTGGTCCGCATGGTTCAAACTTTGGAGCAGTCCTGAATAATCTCCTTCGGCGGAAAGTTGCCGGAGCGAATCGAGGATCGCGGCCATCACCAGGCGCGGCGAAACCAGGCGAAGGTCGGTGCCGGGGGGCAATCCGAGGGCGTCATGAACGCGCGAGTTGACTTCATCGGCGGAAAACCAACGGACGTTACCGCTTGCGTCGCGCAGGCCGACGCGCACGTCGGGCGGATTTTGCCGAACCATGGTGTCTTGGACCGGACGCGGCGCCGCGCGGTTGGGATCAGCGCGATTCGCATCCGTGCTTTGACCGGGACGGCTGGTGTCCGCTGGCTTCGCTTGCGGTTGGGCGTTTTCGATCCACTGCGTAATCCTCTTGAGCAATTCGGGATCGAAGGGTAAATCGCCCGGCCGATTGGTCGGCGGCGAAAAATAGCGTTGGCAATTCTCGAAATGTTCCTGAATTTGTCGGCGTCGTCTCAAAGCGGTCTCCTCATACCTTAAGGGAATATCATAATTTTAACTGAGGCCCCCGATCAACCGAAGTCTTGCCATATCGGCACTTTTTTAAAAAGGTAGCCGCTTCCAGGCGGCATCATGCTTTTTCTCAGCGAAAACTTCAGGATGCAAGATCTCGGCCAGTATTTCCGCCGAATCCACGAGCCGCGGGCCGGGGCGGTTGAAGTAATGGTTGCCATCTGCGACGAAAACACGGCGATTATGTACGGCTTTAAGTTGCGGCCATTCGGGTCGATTTTGCAGGTTCGGAACTTCTTGCAAGCTCTGCACGATCGAAAATCCGCAGGGAATTAGCAACAACACGTCCGGATCGGCCGCCACCACCTGGTTCCAATCGATCCAATCGGAGTGTTTTCCGGCCTCGCCGAAATGCGTCATCGCGCCCGCAATCTCGATCAATTCCGGCATCCAATTTCCCGAGGCCATTAAGGGATCGAGCCATTCCAATGCCAAGAGCTGGGGTTTCTCGAGATTCTGGGTCGCGCTGCGCAGCCTTGCCAAATCCGAATCGAAGCGCCGGCATAATCGTTCCCCGGATTCGACCGCGTCCAAGGCGGCCGCGACTTTGCGAAAATCTTCACCGATGCCCGCAAGATTTTCAGCCGCGAGCGAGACGATGCGCGGCGCGCCTCCGGTCCAATCGGCGAGCGCGCGGTTTAATTCCGACTCGCTGACCGCGCAAACTTCGCATTGCGTCTGCGTCACGATCACGTCCGGCTTCAGCTGACGCAGCAAGTCCGTCTTGACCCGATACAGCGACAAGCCGCGCTCCAGGATGGATTTGACTTGGCGATCGATGTCCGCGCTGCTCGCGTCGGAAGAGATGCTCGCTTCGGTCAAAACCGGCAGCGACTTGACCGAGTCCGGCCAGTCGCACTCGTGGGAACGCCCGACGAGTTGCGCGGCAAAGCCGAGTTCAGAGATGATTTCCGTCGCGGATGGGAGGAGCGACACGATGCGCATGCTTCAGGCTAGCTCTGGATGTAATTCTTGAGGAAGAGGTTCTCTTGCTTGATCTCGTCGGTGAGCCATTCCAGGATGTTGCGCATCGTCACCACCCCGACCAGCTTGCCGGCGTCGACCACCGGGATATGGCGGCTCTTGCTTTCCTGCATTTTCAGGTAGCAGTTTTCCACCGTCTCGCCGATCGAGATCGACTTGACGTTTTTCGACATGACGTCGCCCAGTTTGGTTTTCTTGGGATCGAGGTCCTTGGAAACGACGCGGTTGAGCAGGTCGCGCTCGGTGAAGATGCCGACTACGTCCTCGCCGTCCATCACGATGATGCTGCCGATCAGGTGCTCGGCCATCTTCTGGCTCGCCTCGAAAATCGAGGCCGATGACGGCAAAGTGACGACTTTCGGCATGCGAATCAGGCTGTGCAAGGGACTCATTTTACCTCCGCGGCGAATTTGGGACTGCCCTCTAGTTTAACATAGCCGGGAAAAAATGAGGAAGCGAGAATCTATGTCGGGAAAAGCGCGTCCAAGGCCCGCATCGTGGATTCGGGGATTTTCACCCGGAGCGCGCCGAGGTTTTCCTCGAGCTGGTTCACGCGCGTCGCCCCGGTGATGACGCTCGACAACCCGGGACGGGCGAGCAACCAGGCCAGCGCCAGTTGCGAACGGCTGCAACCTAGCTCGTCAGCGTAGCTCTTGAATTTCCGGACTTGCTCGATCCGGGCCTCGCTGAGGATGCCCTCGCGCAGCCAGTCTATTTTTGCGAGACGCGAGGCCGGCGGAATGCCGTCGTCGTACTTGCCGCTCAGCAGCCCGGAGGCAAGCGGGCTCCAAGTGACCAGGCCCATGCCGTGGCGCTGGGCGGCGGGCAGGCTTTCGGTCTCGTACTGCGCGCGTTCCAGCAGGCTATATTCAGGCTGTTCGACCCGGGGCGGATACCAACCGTGGCGCGTCGCCAAATCCCAGGCAGCGTCCAGTTGGGCCGCGCTCCACATGCTGGTTCCCCAAGACAAGATTTTCCCGCGATGCACCAGATCGTCCATCGCGCGGATTGTCTCTTCGAGTGGCACTTCGGAATCGAAGCGGTGGCAGAAATAAATGTCGAGATAGTCGGTGCCGATCCGTTGCAAGCTCTTGTCGATCGATTCCATGATGTGTTTGCGCGATAGCCCGCGATCGTTCGGGTCGGAACTGATCGGAAAATACACCTTGCTGCTGACGACGAGCTCGTGTCGGGGAAAGCCCTTGAGTACCGCGCCCATCATGCGTTCGGATTCTCCCTTCGCATAGACGTCGGCAATATCGAAGAAGTTGACGCCGGATTCGAAGGCGGCGGTGATGATATCCCGGATCGTGTCCGCTTCCACCACCGAACCGCCGTAGGTCGTCCATCCGCCCAAGCCGAGCGCGCTCACCTTAGTTCCGAAATTTCCCAAGCGCCGATAGCTCATGGTTGTGCCGTTCTTCATGCCGCCTCCTGCTGCAGTTGCGCCGCGGTTTGCGCGGCACGCCTGCGATAAATGATGGCGGCGACCAAGCCAATCGCGAGGCCGCCGAGATGCCCAAGATAGGATATGCCAATCGCGCCGGCCATTTCGAACATCGCGCCGATGAACTGCAAGCCGCACCATAAGAAAACGAAGGCGAACGCGGGGATCCGAAACCAATGAAAGTTGAAATACCAAATTCCCAGAGCCAGGCGGCGCTTTGGAAACGCGACCGCATAAAAGGCGAGTAAGCCGGCGATGCCGCCGCTCGCTCCGACCAGCGGGAATTTCTGTCCCGGATCGAGCCAACCATGCAAACCAGCGCTGAACGCGGTGGCAGCCGCGAGCAGGAAAAAATATCGAACATGTCCGAGGGCTTCTTCGACGTTGTCACCGAACACCAGGAAAAAATACAGGTTTCCGACCAGGTGAAATACGCCGCCGTGAAGGAAGAAATAAGTCAGGAAGGTCAAGCCACCGTGGCGCCAGGCCTCGGCCGGCAGAAATGCCCATTCGGTGACGAGCGTTGGTTGTCGCAAACTGATCAGATAAACCAGCAGGCAAGCCCCTGCCGCCAGCCAAGTCAGCCAAGGTTTGAAATTAAAGCCGTCGGTATCGACCTCGACCGGTATGCCGATGCTGCCAAGGATCCGCTTCCATGGTTCCGTCGGGCCGTCCCACTCCTGCGACTGATCGTAGGATAGGCCGACGTTGAGATGCTTCAGGTCCTGAAGCATCTCCTGATCGCGCTCGTTCTGCCACTGTTCCTGGATGATCAAAACCCTGGCTTCAACGGGGAGGTCGTTCAAGCGCTTTTCGACGGCTTTCGGCATCGATTCAAATTCGCCGCCGTCGCACCATACCATGCTGCAGGTCTTGCAAACGTCGATCAATAGTCCGCCTCGATCCAGGTCCATCCCGAACTCGTTCATGCTTTTATAGCAAAACGGGCACGGCCGGCCGGGGCTCCCGGCACCGCTCCAGACTTGTTTCCATACTGGATTAAAGGCGTCGTCTTTCAATTCCTTGCGCAGCACGCCGACCTTGAGCGCGCGGCCGCCGCATTCCGGGCAGATCCAGAAAATACCGTGTGCGCCTTTGCGGCAATCGAGGGCACGGCGACATTGTGGGCAGATATTCATTTAAACAGCGTTAATTGAGGCTCGTTTTCCGGATCGGTTTCGGGGCGGCGGAAATGTTCCGTCGCGAGATCGTATTTAGATTTTCTGAAACCATGGCGGCGGAATGCAACTGAAAAAAGTTTTTCGATTTGCTCGGAAAAGATCCCCTCGCCCTTCATCCGTTCGCCGAACTCTGGATTATAGAGCTTGCCGCCGCGGATCGCCTCGATGCGGTGGATCACCTTCGCCTTGCGGTCCGGGAAATGCCGCGCCAGCCAATCGGCGAATAATTGCTTCACGGCGTGCGGCAGCCGCAGCATCACGTAGCTCGCCATCGTCGCCCCAGCTTGGGCAGCCGCTTCCAGGATTTTAGGGATCTCGCTGTCGTTGATCGCGGGAATCACCGGGGCGATGATCACGCCCACCGGGATCTTGGCCGCGGCCAGCTCGCGCACCGCCGCCAGGCGATGCGCCGGCATCGAAGTGCGCGGCTCGAGGATGCGCGCCAAGTTTGCGTCCAGGCTGGTTACCGAAAGGAAGACCCGCACCGCGTTGAATTCGGCGAGCCTCGCCAAGACGTCGATGTCGCGCGTCACCAGGTGGTTCTTGGTGATGAGCGCGACCGGATTGCGGAACTCCGCACAAACTTCGAGGCAGGCCCGGGTGATCTTGAGTCGGCGTTCCACCGGTTGGTAGCAATCGGTGTTGCCGCTGATCGCCAAGACTTGCGCTTGCCACTTCTTCGAGAGGAATTCCTTGCGCAGCAATTGGGCGGCATTGGGCTTCACCATGATCTTGGTTTCGAAATCAAGGCCCGAGGAAAACCCGAGGTATTCGTGGGTGGGCCGCGCATAGCAGTACACGCAGCCGTGCTCGCAGCCGCGGTACGGGTTGATGCTGGCATTGAAGCCGACATCGGGGCTATTGTTGTAAGAAATGATACTGCGGCTATGATCGATGAAAAACTGGGTGTCGAGCCGCGGCAAGTCGGATTCGTCTTGGTCCGCTTCGACTTCGATTTCGGCTTCATCGTCGAGATGAAGGCTTTCGAAACGATTGCCGGGATTGATCGCAACCCCGCGGCCGCGCGGGGCATTTTGGTTTGCATCTGATTTCATCGAAACACCGTACTGAGATAGACATCCTAGGGGATGGTCCGCTTTTTTCTCAAGAGGAGATTTTAAGCTAAATGTCTAAGAACTTTCTTATTTTTGCCTTACTGACCATTGCGCTCGGCGCCGGCCTTTACTTCATCTATTATTCCCGGCGTCCAACTCCCGGTTCCGAGACCGCCCCGGCGCAGGTCGCAAGCTCCGAAAAAAGCCATATCCATGCGCCGGAATTTCCCGAAGGCCTCGAATGGCTCAACACCGACAAGCCGCTTAGCATCAAAGCCCTGCGCGGCAAGATCGTGTTGCTCGACTTCTGGACCTATTGCTGCATCAACTGCATGCACGTCATTCCAGACCTGAAAAAACTGGAACAAAAGTACCCGAACGAGCTGGTGGTGATCGGCGTCCATTCCGCCAAATTCGAAGGCGAGAAGGATAGTGAAAACATCCGCCAAGCGATCTTGCGCTACGAATTGGAACACCCGGTGATCAACGACAAGGACATGCGGGTTTGGGACGAATACGCGGTGCGCGCCTGGCCGAGCCTCTACCTGATCGATCCGGAAGGCTACATCGTCGGCAAGGTGAGCGGCGAAGGCGTGTTCGACCCGCTCGACCGGCAGATCGCCGCGCTCGTGGAGCAATTCGGCAAGCAAGGCCGGCTGAACCGCGAACCGCTCGCCCTGAACCTGGAAAAATCCAAGGCGCCGGCCTCGCTGCTCTCGTTTCCGGGAAAAATCTTGGCCGACGAAAAATCGTCGCGGCTCTTCATCTCGGACTCGAATCATAACCGTATTTTGATCGCATCGCCGGACGGCAAGGTTGAACAAGTCATCGGTTCCGGGGAAATCGGGCTGAAAGACGGCGATTTCACGAGCGCCGCCTTCCACCACCCGCAGGGCCTGGCGCTGAAAGGCGATACCCTCTACGTCGCCGACACGGAAAACCATGCCATCCGTCAGCTTGATCTGGCGAAGCGGCAAGTCACGACGATCGCCGGCACCGGGAAACAAGCGGACTTTATCCAGATCAACGCGACGAGCGGCCCGACGGCGCTCAATTCGCCTTGGGATCTGTTTCTGCAAGGCGATACGCTTTACATCGCGATGGCGGGGCCGCATCAAATCTGGAAGCTGGATTTAAAAACCAAGCAGGCCGAACCCTTCGCCGGATCCGGCCAGGAAAACATCGTGGACGGCCCGCTCAAAGAGGCGGCGCTCGCCCAACCCAGCGGGATTAGCGGCGACGGCTCCCGGCTGTATTTCGCCGACAGCGAGGTCTCGGCGATCCGCTCCGCCGATTTAAATCCCAAGGGTGAGGTAAAAACCATCGTCGGCTTAGGGCTGTTTGAATTCGGCGATAAGGACGGCGTCGGCGACGAAGTTCGCCTGCAACATCCGCTCGGCGTGCTCTACCACCAAGGCGAACTTTACGTGGTGGACACCTACAATAATAAGATCAAGCGCATCGACCCGAAGACCCGACGGACCGAGACCTTATTCGGCGACGGAACCTCCGGATGGCAAGACGGCGCGACGCCGCGTTTTGACGAGCCGGGCGGCTTGAGCCGGCTCGGCGACAAGCTCTACATCGCCGACACCAATAATCACGCGATCCGCGTCGCCGACCTGAAAACCAAGCAAGTCTCGACGCTGCAATTTTCCGGATTGGAAATCATGACCGCGCAAGGTCCGAAGCAAAAATTCAACGGCGAAACCATCCAAGGCGCGCCGCAAACCCTCCGCGCCGGCGAAGGAAGCTTGCAAATCAAGGTCGCCATTCCGGAAGGCTTTCACGTCAACGAAGCCGCGCCCTCGCATCTTTCCATCACTAGCGCTTCGCCCAGCCTGAGCTTTGCCGAAGGCAAGACGGAGCTCTCGATTGCCAAGCCGAACTTCCCGCTCGAGCTGCCGGTCCGCTTGGCCAAGGGTTCCGGCGAAATCGACGCCGAGCTCGTGCTCTATTACTGCCAAAGCGAGAAGCAGAGCCTCTGCCTCTTCAAGAAACTTCGCTGGCAACAAGCGCTCACCGTGAGCGAATCGGCGGACGCCACCCAAGTCAAACTCGATTACCAAATCAAATAAAAAACGCCCTCCGGGAACCGGAGGGCGTCGGGGTCGATCGGTTAGCGTTGTCGCTACTTCTTCCGGTTTCGGAGGAAGAGGTAGCTGGAGAAAACGGCGATCAAGGCGGCGATCACGAGCAGGCTGCTGGAGAAGGAATCCGCGCCGGCGATTTGCAGGCTGCAGCCGCCGCCGGAGAATTGCTGGCTGGCGGCGCTACCATCTGCGTCCACCACGCCTTGTTTCCCTTCCGGATTGGCCGGCGTTTCCGGAGCGGACGGCGCCGGTTGCGAGGGTTGCGGAGCTTGATCTTCAAGGTCAACGCTCGGCTTCGGAATACCCGCGTAAAGGGGCTGGAGAGCGAACGGTAGTAACTGGACCGTGACCGGATCCTTCTCGCTCGGCCAATCGTTTTTGAGGAGCGAGCATGCCGAGCTAACTAGAATTTGCTGCGACTTTGCGACCTGTTTCGCGACGGCGAGCGTCGCCGCGTCGCACGTTAAATACTCGTCTCCATAATAATCCGTGGTGCTGAAGCAAGCCGAGTGCAGGTATTGCAAGTACTCCGCCCTGCACTTCGACAGGGCAGCGTCGCAGTCCTTGGTTTGATTGGTGATGAACGTTCCAGAGACGCCGCTGCATTCGCTTTGCGAGCGTTCCTGGTATTGCTCGGGGCTTAGATATTCCGCATGAACCACCAGGGCTCCGCCAAGGATGACTAAACTAAATGCTAAAGAGATAATCCGTTTCATTCCGTTCCTCCTGTTAATGCGGACCGGCCGCACCAACTAGGAAAGCAAGCCGAATGCCAAAGCTATCTCATTGTATTGATTGATGTTTGCTAAGATGCCCGTCTGGAATCGTTCTCAGAAATGGGAACTAGCGCGAGGTCGTTTTACTTTTTCAAGGTTTGCAGGGCCGCTAAGGCTTGATTGCGGGCGAGCGCATGATCCACGATCGGGGCGGGATAATTCTTACCGAGAGTGACGCCCGCCTTGGCGAGTTCCTCGGCCGAAGCCTTCCATGGTTGGTGGATCCATTGGCGATCCAGTTTTTTTAATTCAGGAACGTAGCGGCGAACGTAATCACCGTTCGGGTCGAATTTTTCTCCCTGCGTCACCGGATTGAAGATCCGAAAGTACGGCGCGGCATCGGCGCCGCATCCCGCGCTCCATTGCCAACCCAAGGTGTTATTGGCGAGATCCGCGTCGACCAAGGTATCCCAAAACCATTTCGCCCCATCGCGCCAATCGATCCGCAGATCCTTCACGAGAAACGATGCGACGATCATCCGCACCCGGTTGTGCATCCATCCGGTTTCCCACAATTGCCGCATCCCGGCGTCGACCATCGGATATCCGGTGCGGCCGCGCTGCCAGGCGGCGAGCGCGCGGGCGTCGGGTTGCCAGGGAAAGCGCTCGAACTCAGGACGCAGGCAACGCTGGGCGGTCTCCGGAAAATGGAACAATACTTTCCAGCACAGTGGGATCCGAAGCTTGGAATTCACGTGACTTGAAGTCGCG
>JADMIO010796459.1_pt1 | contig 111357 bp, 106 predicted proteins | sample 8958161 | NCBI WGS metagenome assembly JADMIO01 (sample SAMN16585339, study PRJNA669376) | soil metagenome | isolation source: Crop rotation soil | place: USA: Cullars Rotation, Alabama | collected 2011 | reverse complement strand
CTTTCCCGTAAACTTCACATCCCGACCACATACAGGCAAAGTAATGGCATTACCGCGAGCCATTACTCCTACGCGCGCAATTAACGAATCCACCATCGGGGCAGCTGGTGTCGATAACGAAGTATCTTCAACCGGTTGAGTATTGAGCGTATGTTTTGGAATAACAGGCGCACGCTTCATTATCTAATCTCCCAGCGTGGTTTAATCAGACGATCGAAAATTTCATTGCAGACAGGTTCCCAAATAGAAAGAGCATTTCTCCAGGCACCAGTTGAAGAGCGTTGATCAATGGCCTGTTCAAAAACAGTTCTCATCCGGATCTGACCTTTACCAACTTCATCCGTTTCACGTACAACATTTTTTAGAACCATGCTTCCCCAGGCATCCCGAATTTGCTCCTCCATCCACGGGGACTGAGAGCCATTACTATTGCTGTATTTGGTAAGCAAAATACGTACATCAGGCTCGAACCCTTTAAGATCAACGTTCTTGAGCAGATCACGAAGCATATCGAAAAACTGCAGTGCGGAGGTGTAGTCAAACAACTCAGCAGGCGTGGGAACAATCAGCACATCAGCAGCACATACGACATTAATCGTGCCGATACCCAGGTTAGGCGCGCTGTCAATAACTATGACATCATAGTCATGAGCAACAGTTTCAATGGCCAGTCGGAGCATCAGGTGTGGATCGGTGGGCAGTTTACCTTCATCAAATTTGCCCATTAACTCAGTTTCAATACGGTGCAGAGCCAGACAGGAAGGAATAATGTCAAGCCCCGGCCAGCAAGTGGGCTTTATTGCATAAGTGACATCGTCCTTTTCCCCAAGATAGAAAGGCAGGAGAGTGTCTTCTGCATGAATATGAAGATCTGGTACCCATCCGTGATACATTGAGGCTGTTCCCTGGGGGTCGTTACCTTCCACGAGCAAAACACGTAGCCCCTTCAGAGCCAGATCCTGAGCAAGATGAACAGAAACTGAGGTTTTGTAAACGCCTCCTTTATGGGCAGCAACCCCGATCACCGGTGGAAATACGTCTTCAGCACGTCGCAATCGCGTACCAAACACATCACGCATATGATTAATTTGTTCAATTGTATAACCAACACGTTGCTCAACCCGTCCTCGAATTTCCATATCCGGGTGCGGTAGTCGCCCTGCTTTCTCGGCATCTCTGATAGCCTGAGAAGAAACCCCAACTAAATCCGCTGCTTCACCTATTCTCCAGCGCCGGGTTATTTTCCTCGCTTCCGGGCTGTCATCATTAAACTGTGCAATGGCGATAGCCTTCGTCATTTCATGACCAGCGTTTATGCACTGGTTAAGTGTTTCCATGAGTTTCATTCTGAACATCCTTTAATCATTGCTTTGCGTTTTTTTATTAAATCTTGCAATTTACTGCAAAGCAACAACAAAATCGCAAAGTCATCAAAAAACCGCAAAGTTGTTTAAAATAAGAGCAACACTACAAAAGGAGATAAGAAGAGCACATACCTCAGTCACTTATTATCACTAGCGCTCGCCGCAGCCGTGTAACCGAGCATAGCGAGCGAACTGGCGAGGAAGCAAAGAAGAACTGTTCTGTCAGATAGCTCTTACGCTCAGCGCAAGAAGAAATATCCACCGTGGGAAAAACTCCAGGTAGAGGTACACACGCGGATAGCCAATTCAGAGTAATAAACTGTGATAATCAACCCTCATCAATGATGACGAACTAACCCCCGATATCAAGTCACATGACGAAGGGAAAGAGAAGGAAATCAACTGTGACAAACTGCCCTCAAATTTGGCTTCCTTAAAAATTACAGTTCAAAAAGTATGAGAAAATCCATGCAGGCTGAAGGAAACAGCAAAACTGTGACAAATTACCCTCAGTAGGTCAGAACAAATGTGACGAACCACCCTCAAATCTGTGACAGATAACCCTCAGACTATCCTGTCGTCATGGAAGTGATATCGCGGAAGGAAAATACGATATGAGTCGTCTGGCGGCCTTTCTTTTTCTCAATGTATGAGAGGCGCATTGGAGTTCTGCTGTTGATCTCATTAACACAGACCTGCAGGAAGCGGCGGCGGAAGTCAGGCATACGCTGGTAACTTTGAGGCAGCTGGTAACGCTCTATGATCCAGTCGATTTTCAGAGAGACGATGCCTGAGCCATCCGGCTTACGATACTGACACAGGGATTCGTATAAACGCATGGCATACGGATTGGTGATTTCTTTTGTTTCACTAAGCCGAAACTGCGTAAACCGGTTCTGTAACCCGATAAAGAAGGGAATGAGATATGGGTTGATATGTACACTGTAAAGCCCTCTGGATGGACTGTGCGCACGTTTGATAAACCAAGGAAAAGATTCATAGCCTTTTTCATCGCCGGCATCCTCTTCAGGGCGATAAAAAACCACTTCCTTCCCCGCGAAACTCTTCAATGCCTGCCGTATATCCTTACTGGCTTCCGCAGAGGTCAATCCGAATATTTCAGCATATTTAGCAACATGGATCTCGCAGATACCGTCATGTTCCTGTAGGGTGCCATCAGATTTTCTGATCTGGTCAACGAACAGATACAGCATACGTTTTTGATCCCGGGAGAGACTATATGCCGCCTCAGTGAGGTCGTTTGACTGGACGATTCGCGGGCTATTTTTACGTTTCTTGTGATTGATAACCGCTGTTTCCGCCATGACAGATCCATGTGAAGTGTGACAAGTTTTTAGATTGTCACACTAAATAAAAAAGAGTCAATAAGCAGGGATAACTTTGTGAAAAAACAGCTTCTTCTGAGGGCAATTTGTCACAGGGTTAAGGGCAATTTGTCACAGACAGGACTGTCATTTGAGGGTGATTTGTCACACTGAAAGGGCAATTTGTCACAACACCTTCTCTAGAACCAGCATGGATAAAGGCCTACAAGGCGCTCTAAAAAAGAAGATCTAAAAACTATAAAAAAAATAATTATAAAAATATCCCCGTGGATAAGTGGATAACCCCAAGGGAAGTTTTTTCAGGCATCGTGTGTAAGCAGAATATATAAGTGCTGTTCCCTGGTGCTTCCTCGCTCACTCGACCGGGAGGGTTCGAGAAGGGGGGGCACCCCCCTTCGGCGTGCGCGGTCACGCGCACAGGGCGCAGCCCTGGTTAAAAACAAGGTTTATAAATATTGGTTTAAAAGCAGGTTAAAAGACAGGTTAGCGGTGGCCGAAAAACGGGCGGAAACCCTTGCAAATGCTGGATTTTCTGCCTGTGGACAGCCCCTCAAATGTCAATAGGTGCGCCCCTCATCTGTCAGCACTCTGCCCCTCAAGTGTCAAGGATCGCGCCCCTCATCTGTCAGTAGTCGCGCCCCTCAAGTGTCAATACCGCAGGGCACTTATCCCCAGGCTTGTCCACATCATCTGTGGGAAACTCGCGTAAAATCAGGCGTTTTCGCCGATTTGCGAGGCTGGCCAGCTCCACGTCGCCGGCCGAAATCGAGCCTGCCCCTCATCTGTCAACGCCGCGCCGGGTGAGTCGGCCCCTCAAGTGTCAACGTCCGCCCCTCATCTGTCAGTGAGGGCCAAGTTTTCCGCGAGGTATCCACAACGCCGGCGGCCGGCCGCGGTGTCTCGCACACGGCTTCGACGGCGTTTCTGGCGCGTTTGCAGGGCCATAGACGGCCGCCAGCCCAGCGGCGAGGGCAACCAGCCGAGGGCTTCGCCCTGTCGCTCGACTGCGGCGAGCACTACTGGCTGTAAAAGGACAGACCACATCATGGTTCTGTGTTCATTAGGTTGTTCTGTCCATTGCTGACATAATCCGCTCCACTTCAACGTAACACCGCACGAAGATTTCTATTGTTCCTGAAGGCATATTCAAATCGTTTTCGTTACCGCTTGCAGGCATCATGACAGAACACTACTTCCTATAAACGCTACACAGGCTCCTGAGATTAATAATGCGGATCTCTACGATAATGGGAGATTTTCCCGACTGTTTCGTTCGCTTCTCAGTGGATAACAGCCAGCTTCTCTGTTTAACAGACAAAAACAGCATATCCACTCAGTTCCACATTTCCATATAAAGGCCAAGGCATTTATTCTCAGGATAATTGTTTCAGCATCGCAACCGCATCAGACTCCGGCATCGCAAACTGCACCCGGTGCCGGGCAGCCACATCCAGCGCAAAAACCTTCGTGTAGACTTCCGTTGAACTGATGGACTTATGTCCCATCAGGCTTTGCAGAACTTTCAGCGGTATACCGGCATACAGCATGTGCATCGCATAGGAATGGCGGAACGTATGTGGTGTGACCGGAACAGAGAACGTCACACCGTCAGCAGCAGCGGCGGCAACCGCCTCCCCAATCCAGGTCCTGACCGTTCTGTCCGTCACTTCCCAGATCCGCGCTTTCTCTGTCCTTCCTGTGCGACGGTTACGCCGCTCCATGAGCTTATCGGGTCCACTCGCGAACGCAGAAAGGCCCACCCGAAGGTGAGCCAGTGTGATTACATTTGCGGCCTAACTGTGGCCAGTCCAGTTACGCTGGAGTCACTAGTATTTAGGTGACACTATAGAAGCGGCCGCGACAACTTGTCCACGTGGAATTCTAAGCTTAGGATCCCAATGTGCTGGAAAGGACGCCGTTCAGCGCAAGCGGCGGGATTGTTTCGCTTCGCTCGCAATGACGTTGAGGGGTCTGATCGAATGTCAGGCGCCGTCATTGCGAGGAGCGCGAAGCGCGACGAAGCAATCTCCGTCACGCGGGTGACATTGATGGTTAAATGACGAAGCCGCCATGACGTTCGGCTATGAGGAAAAAGTTCCGCAGCCGCCGACCCTGAAGTTTCCACCGGCCCTGGTGGCAAACCTCGGCGAGGCTGCTATCCTCGGTTGCAAGCTGTAGCAACAGCGGCTTCAATGTTGATCGGTTTCACGCGCAACAGGGGAGATGTCCATGTCGGGTTTCAAGACAATGCTGGCGATTACCGCGGCGCTGCCGCTTTGCTGGTCTGCAGCCGCACACGCCTCGAGCCTCAATATCCAGCAACAGCAGATGCAGCAACAGCAACAACAGCAGATGCAGCAGCAGCTCAAGCAACAGCAGCAAATGCAGCAACAACAGCAGCAAATGACAAAAAAGCAGCAGCAACAATTGCAGCAACAGCAACAACAGCAGCAACTCCAAAACCAGCAGCTCACCAAGAAACAACAACAGCAGCTGCTGCAACAAAACGCTGTGCAAGAGTTAAAGAACAATTCGCAAAACACGTTCGGGCAAAATCAGAACCCCCCGAAGCACAAAAAAAACTTCGAGGAGCAACAGCAACAGCAGCAGTTGAAGAAACAGCAGCAGATCGAAAATGCCCTGGAACAACAGAAGAAGAACAAAAACAACTAGGACAATATGTCTGTAACACCACGAGGCCGTAGTTCGCGCAGCGTTCGCTGTGCAATGACGGTGACCGGATAGCGTTTGTCGGGGAGTGGGGCGACGATGGCCGCCCAGGTGGCAAGGGTAATCGCGGGGATCGGTCTGGTCTGCGTCGTCGGCGGCGGCAGCAGGCTTGCGATGGCGGCCGATCCGCCGGCACCTGTCGCCGCGCAGCCGGCGCCGCCGGTCTGGTCGGCGACGCTCAACACCGAGTTCCGCTATGCGAGCTGGCGCGGTGACCGCGGCTTCCCGCTCGATCTCGTTCCGGTCCGCGGCGACCGCGGCCACGGCGCGCAGTTCTACGTGCCGACGGCGCTCAACGTCACCGGCCGGCCGGTCACCGATTGGAAGCTCGACTTCACCACGCGATCGGGCTTCGTCACCGCTCGCCAAGGCACCGCTGGTGCGCAAGGCTCGGTGTCCACCATGACCGACACCCAGGTGTCCGGCACCGCGACCTACATGGGCGTGAACGGCATCCAGCCCTATCTGTCGCTGATGCTGAACTTGCCGACCGGCCTTTCGGCGCTCTACGGCAACTCGCGGTTCGCCCGCATGGACCCGGACCTAGTGGACATTTCGAGCTACGGCGAGGGCTTCAACGTCGGCCCGACCGCCGGCGTCAACATTCCGATCACCACGTCGTTGCTGGCGTCGCTGTCGGTCGGCTTCACCAGCCGCGGCAAATTCCAGCGCGAAGGCCTGATCGACCCCGTCACGTTCCTGCAACCAACCGACCACGTCAATCCGGGCGACGTCGTGACCGGGACCGCGAGCCTCGGTTACGTCGGCAACGGCCTCTTGCTGCAGAGTTCGGTGTCCTACGCGCAGGAAACGCAGACCACCATCAACGGCCTCGCGCAATATCGCGCCGGCGACCGCATCACGGTGACGGGCAGCGGCAGCTACATCTGGTCGCCGTCGTGGACGTCAACGGTGAACGCGTTCTGGAATCACTCCAACCGCAACGACGTCCTCAATTTCGCGCTCGGCACCCTGGTGCAGGAGGCGTTCAACACCAACACGGATGTGGTTCGGGTCAATGCCGAGCACAGCTACACCTCCGGCGCGTTCTCGATAGGGCCGATCGGCAGCTTTTTGCGGCGCTATCACAACTCCTGGGACCCGACCAACTTCGTTTTTGTCCCGGCGAAAACCCGATGGTCGCTCGGCGGCAACGGGCAATACCGGTTCTCCAATGGCGTCGCCCTCACGATGCGGGTCGAGCACGTCTGGACGCACGAGGACGACAGCCCGAACAAGGTGCTGAACGGGGTCATTACGCCGGGCACCGGCATCCCGGCTCTGTCGAGCGACGGCTGGGTTGCTTCCATCGGCGCCGTGGCCAAGCTGCAATGAGGATCTGATGCGGACACTTGTCGCACTGGGACTTGTTGTGTTGATCGGGACGTCGGCGGCGGCGCAGAAGGCGGCCTCCTGCCCCGACGGGCGCACCGCAGACGGCGCCTGCATCGATGCGGCGCTGGCGGAGTCGCTCCGCGAGCGCACCACCTGCATGTCGCAAGGTAAGATCAACGGCGTGCTGGGCTGCCCGGTGATGTCTTCACGCGATGCCGTTTACCCGAAGCCCCGCGAGTGGAACCGTTTCGAGTCCGGTGGTGACGGCATTTTCCGGACGGCGCCGTTCCCAAAATCCTGCTCCCCGGGCTGCTGACGCGCGCGCGACATCGCTGGCCGTTCGATCACGCGGTATGAGCCGAATGCCAGTGCGAAGATAATCGTCACGGCGACCGCCGCGGCGAGCCAAGGGCCGGTGGCCGGCCACAGCGTCATCCACACCATCACCAGCACGGGATAATGGTAGAGATAAATGCCGTACGAGAGATCGCCGAGGCGTTCGGTGAGCCACCGGCTGGCGCGGCTCGGCATCCGCGCGATCGTGATCGCGGCGATCGGAATGGCCAGGATCGCGACGATCGCGAACGTCATTGCGTTGGTCCAGCGCGTCAGCAGGAGAGCGATGAAGGCGAGCAGCGTCCAGCGCAGCTTCAGCACGGCTTCGCCGGCGATCCGCAGCAGCGCGCCGACGAAGAACAGTCCGCCCAGCAGCGAGAGCGTCTGGCTGTCCATCCGGATCAAGGTGAGATCGCGAACCGGCACGGCCAACTCATGGGTCGCGACCAGATGGCTCTCGATCTGGACCGCGAGCGCCAGCGCGACGATGCCGGCGACCGCAACGGTGAATGCGGTGGTGAACGCGCCTTTCACCTTCGGCAGTGAGGCGAAAGCCACAGCGAGCAGAGTGTAGGCCACGACCTCGTAAGCGAGCGTCCAGAACGGGCCGACGAAGCCGCAGCCGAACGCCGGATTGCAGAATGCGGTGGTCGGCACGAACGTCAGCGGAAAGATCAAGGCGTTCAGCAGGAACTTCACCAGTTGCCAGGAGGAAAGGTATTCCAGCAGCGTCTGCTCGGTGAAGAATGCGCCTGCGCAAACACAGAACGCGATGCAGCCGAACAGGCCGGGCAGGATACGCGCGGCGCGACGCCGGGCGTAGGCGGCAAGACCGTCATCGCGCAGCAGGCTGCCGCAAATCAAATAACCGCTGATTGCGAAGAAGACATCGACGGCGAAACCGCCAAGACCCTCGAAGTGAAACCAGGCGCGGACGGAGTCCTCGGCGCGTCCGAAATAGGCGGGCTCCATGTGCGACAGCAGAACGGCGAGCGCCGCGACAAGTCGCACGAGATCGAACGAGTTGGCGCGGTGGTCGGGAAATTCACGCAAGGGCTGCGGGCTCCTGAAAAGGTGGAGGATTGCTGCGCCTGTTATCGACGTCGTCGGGGTACGCCACCTCGGCGGGAGGGACGACGTTGTATTGATGATGCGGTCGTCGGTCATGGCTGCGCAAGGCGTGTGAACAAATGGCCTCTCGGACCGCTCTCTCGTGAGTTCACAGATTTCTCTTTTCCGCCCACTTGCCTCTCTGACTGACCAGGGCGATATTCGTTCCCGTCTTGTTCTCAGAGGGCGTCAACCGGTGACGCGTTTGACGGAGCAGGATGTGGCGCCTGAGGGTTCGGTCTCGTCAACCGAGCCTCCGGGGGTCTCGGGAGACACTGCCCGGCCCAACTACATGGGTCCGTCGGGGAAACCTGGCTGGTGGGGCGGATGAACGCGGGGGAAAGCCCGCGGAATCAAGGGCGTTTCGTCTGTCGACCGCCCCTGTCCGTTCCCAGAAGGCGGTCTCGAGACTTAAGGAAAACGCCGCAGTGGGGCGCCGAGAGGCGCGCCGGTCCGCGTTATGGATCGGCAATCCCGTCCGCTGACGGGATCGGTCTCGCCGCAAGGCAGACCAACGGCCGCGGTGGATTCCGCGGCTGCGAATTTCGGCGCTCCGCTACCCTCTGATGGAGGGGCGAAGGGTTCGAAACCGACAATTGGAACGGAAACCCGCCGGGATGCGCCGCGCGGGAATGCTGGCGCTTGGCTCAAACAACATGGATGGAGAAGGAGATGCCGATGCAGAAGTTTGCGCACCTCGCTCTCCTCCGTCATTCCGGGGCGCGCCGAAAGGCGCGAGCCCGGAATCCAGAGACGATGAAGTTGCCTGCGTTTCTGGATTCCGGGTTCGCCGTTTCACGGCGCCCCGGAATGACGGTTGAGAGTTTGGCGGAACGAACCCGAGGTTCGTGATGGAGCCGAGATTGCTTCGCTTCGCTCGCAATGACGTTGAGAGGTTTGATCGGACGTCCGACGCCGTCATTGCGAGGAGCGCGCAGCGCGACGAAGCAATCTCTGTTACGCAAATGGCGGTAGCCGTTTGGCAAAACGAACCCGAGGTATTGGGAAGTAAGGCGTGGATGGCCGGGTCAAGCCCGGCCATGACGAACGATAGGTTTTGGCGAAACGAACCCGAGGTATTGGGAAGTAAGGCGTGGATGGCCGGGTCAAGCCCGGCCATGACGAACGATAGGTTTTGGCGAAACGAACCCGAGGTATTGGGAAGTAAGGCGTGGATGGCCGGGTCAAGCCCGGCCATGACGAACGATAGGTTTTGGCGAAACGAACCCAAGAACCTCAGCGCGACGCGGGCGCTACCGCTGTCCCATCCGCTCGGACTTCTGCAGCGAGCGTGGCGGCGGCTCGCCGGCGCGGCGGACTTCCTTGATCGGGCCGCGCGGCTGGCCGGACTTTTCCGCGATCTCGGCGTCCTGCTCTTCGATGATCGTCTTGGCCGGCTCGTCGCCGTCGAGGCCGCCGAGCGCGGAGGCCGGAACGCGGCGGTTCGAGCGTTGGGTGCCGTCTTCATAATAGACGTCGAACAGCACGAATTCGCCGACCGTGCGGGTGCCTGGTTTGCGTGCCATGTTGTTGTTCCTTGTTGTGAACCGCGCGCGCCCCGCGTTGCCGCAGGGTGTGCCCCAATTCGGGCCGAAATACAAACGGATTGGGCCGGGCCGCGCGAAAACGCAGAGCCCGGCCGCGTTCCTGATATGGCGCTTAAAAACGGCGGTTCAATGCCGCTATTTGGCGGCCTCGGCGACCAGCACGGGCTTGTCGCGGAACGCATCCGGGAACATCCGCTTGAGGTTCTCCACCTTCGGCGCGTCGTTGAAGACGATGTACGGGTTGTTCGGGTGGAGCGTCGCGTAGTCCTGGTGATAGGCCTCGGCCGGATAGAACGCGGCCTTCATGGTGCCGGTCTTGGTCACGATCGGTTTGGGGAACGCCTTCGCGGCGTCGAGCTGCGCCACATAGGCCTTGGCGACCTTCGCCTGCTCCTCGGTCTGCGGGAAAATCTCGGTGCGGTATTGCGGGCCGTGGTCTGGGCCCTGGTAGTTCAGTTGCGTCGGATTGTGCGCCACCGAGAAGAAGATCTGCAAAAGCTTGCCGTAGGAGATGACGCGCGGATCGTAGGTGATCTGCACCGCCTCGGCGTGGCCGGTGCGGCTGCCGCTGACGAGCTCGTAGTTCGCGTCCTTTTTGTCGCCGCCCGCATAGCCGGACACCGCTTTGGTGACGCCGTTGGTGTGCTGGTACACCGCCTGGATGCCCCAGAAGCAGCCGCCGGCGATCACGGCGGTCTGCAGCCCTTCGGCCGGCGCCGCATCGACCGCAGGCGGGTCGATCTTCACTGCGTTCTCCGAATGCGCCTTCATCAGCGGCAGCAGCGCCACCACGCCGAGCGCGAACAGGCCCGTGCTGATCAATCCGGATCGCCGCATGTTCAGTCTCCTCCGTCCGTAACGATTGGTTTGTGCGCGCAATCTAGGGCGCGACCGGCGCGCGGCCTACACACGTTTTCACACGATGGCGTGAGCGCCAAGTTACAGCGCCAGCTACAGCGCCGCCACCGCGCTCACTTCGATCAGGAACTCCTCCTTCACGAGGCGGTCGATCATCAACAGCGTGTTGGGCGGGTAGGCGCCGCCCGCGAACAGCTTGGGAAATTCGCGGGTGCGGTAGGTCATGAATTTCGGGATGTCCTGCGAATGCACCAGATAGGTGGTGAACTCGACGATGTTGTTAAAGCCCGCGCCCTGGGAGGCCAGCGCCGCCCCGATGTTGGCGAAGGTCTGGGCGCACTGGCCGTCGAAGTCAGCGGGCGTCTTGCCGTCCTTGGTGCAGCCGACTTGGCCCGCGATGAACAGAAACTCCGAAGCCTTCACCCGGGTGATCTGCGAGTACTGCCCGAGCGGCTTGCCGAGGCTGTCGGGGTTGAGGATTTTGATGTCGGCCATGGTTCACTCCCTGTGTGCTGCGCCTACAATAAACCGGATCGGGGAGGGTTCACATGACCGAAACACCACGCGGCGCGCTCACGGTGCGGATCAGCGCCATGCCGGCCGACACCAACGCCAACGGCGACATCTTCGGCGGCTGGGTGCTGTCGCGGATGGATCAGGCCGGCGGCATCGCCGGCGTCGAGCGCGCAAAAGGCCGCGTCGTCACCATCGCGCTCGAAGCGATGACGTTCATCCGCCCGGTGCGGGTCGGCGACGTGCTCGAGGTCTACACCGAGGTCGAGAGCATCGGCCGCACCTCGATGAAGATGCACATCGAGGCCTGGGCCCGGCGCTTCCAGACCCACGAACAGGAAAAGGTCACCGACGCGACGTTCACCTTCGTCGCCATCGACGACAACGGCAAGCCGCGCCCGATCCCGAAGGAGGTGTGAACTGAGTGTTCTGCGTTGCCACTTGTCTCAGCCTCATCCTGAGGAGCGGCCGCAGGCCGCGTCTCGAAGGATGGGCTGCAAGCACAGCGACTCGGCGCCCATCCTTCGAGACGGCGCTTCGCGCCTCCTCAGGATGAGGGCGGTGGGAGAAGCGAGGCCGTGAAGAGCGAACCTCTACTCCAGCCCCGCCACGATCCGTACATCCCGCTCGGCGCCGTCACCCAGCGCCTTCAGGGCGTTCTGATATCCCGGGCTCTCGTAACAAGCCCGCGCCTGCTCGGCGCTCGGGAATTCCGAAATCACGATGCGGTCCTTCAATCCAGCCTCGTAAGCCATCGCTGCTGTGTCACGCGCCAGATATTTCCCGCCGAACGGCGCAGTCGCCTTCGGCGCCATCTCCGCATAGGCCGCGAGTTTCTTTGGATCGTTGATTTTGCGGTAGATCGTGACCCAGTAGCCCTTCGGCATGACGCGCTCCCTCATGATGTTGGGCTGGAGCTTAGACCACCTCACAAGCGCGTGACCATCCGCATCCATCAGGCCCGTTGCCACCGTATCCCTTGCAAGCCCGCGTTCGGTGGGCGTGCCCAGGGGAGATTTCAGATGCGGATTGCCACAGGCTTGTTGATCGCCGTGTTGCTCGTGCCGTTTGGCGCGGCGGCAGAGGACAATTTCGAAAGCTGGCCGATCCTGAAAAGCACCTTCCCGTCGACCGGCGGCGGGGGCGTCATGATCAAGGGCTACGACCCGGTGATCGCCGGCGGCAAATGCGTCACCACCTTCATGGCCGCGGTGCCGCCGTCCGATCTTTATTTCAATGTCATCGAATACGACGCCGTGCCGGCGCAGGGCGGCACGCTCTGCACCAACGGCCAGTGGCGGTCGTTCAACGGCAAGGATACCGGAACCACGCCGTTCCGAATGTTCTTCAAGGACGGCGTGTTCCGGGCGCAGCCGTAAGGCTGTTACTCGAGGCCTTCGACGATCCGCAGATCGCGCTCGACGCCGCCGGCCAGAGCCTTCAGCGCTTGCTGGTATTCCGGGCTGTCATGCGCTTCGACCGCCTTGGCGACGCTTTCGAACTCGACGATGACGATGCGCTGCTTGATGCCAGCCTCGTAGGCCTGCGCCGCGTCGCCGCGCGCCAGATACTTCGCGCCGTACTTCGAGAACGCCGGGCCTGCGAGCTTGGCGTAGGCCGCGAGCTTGTCCGGATCCTTGATCGCACGATACGCCGAAACGAGATAACCCTTCTTCGCCATTTCAAGTCTCCGTTGCTTTTACTTCCTTGGGGGCGGGACCTTAGCGCAACGCGCCAAGGAAAACAGCGGCATCAAATCGAAAACGGACGGTCATGCTGTGTGGAGCAGTGCTCCATTCTCAGCCGTCATCGCCCGCGAAGGCGGGCGAACCAGTACACTCAGAGCTGTAGTGGTGTCACAGCGCTCCGACCCCTGCTTGCGAGTACTGGATGCCCCGCCTTCGCGGGGCATGACAACCGAGAGGTTGGCTCCGCGGGCACGAACGGGGATGGGTTTACGCAGAGCAGTCCCGTTCTAGCGCCTGAACGCCGGCATCACGTCCTTGGCGAACCAGCGCAGCTGCTCCTTGAACTCCTTCGGGCCAAGCCCCTCGGCCCAGTGGATCATGAAGCTGTCGAGGCCCGGATATTTCGCCTCGATCGATTTGATGCCCTCGATCACGTCCTGCGGACGGCCGCAGCACCAGGCCTTCTGCGCGACGCCATCCTTCAAGGTCGGCGTCTTGGCCGGCGCGCCGGGCGAGCCCCAGGTGCGGCCCTGCTCGTCGGCGTAGCGCACGAAGCCGAACGGCGCGAACCATTTGAAGCGTTCGTCGTGGGCGGGTTCGAGCCGCCGCATCGCTTCTTCTTTGCTGTCGGCGAGATAGACGCCGGCGCCCCAGATCATGTCCTCGCCGAGCTGCTTCTGCTGGCCGTGCTTCGCGCATGCTGCGTGATAGGCGCGGACCACATCGTCGAGGATTTTCTCGCCGTTCAGGGTGATCATGCCCTTCAGCCCATAGCGCGCCATCATGTCGATGGTCTTGCCGCTGGCGATCGGCATCCAGACCTCGACCGGCAGGTTCTTCGGCCGCGGCACGAGGGTAATGTCCTTCACCGTATAGCCGCGGTATTCGACCTCCGGCGGGCACTCGTAAAACTTGCCCTTGAACTTGAACTCCGGCTCGTTGAAGCAGGTCAGCAAAAGCTGCAACTGCTCCTCGAAGAAGTCGCGGTTCTTGTCGGCGTCGATCAGCGGCGCGCCGAAGGTCTCGACCTCGCGGGTGTGGTAGCCGCGGCCGACGCCCATGATGACGCGGCCGTCGGTGACGATGTCCGCCATGGCGTAGTCCTCGGCCATGCGGATCGGATGCCACATCGGCAGCACGTTGAAGGCGCAGCCGAACTTGAGCCGCTTGGTCTGGGTCGCGAGCCACAGCCCGGTCTGAATGAGGTTCGGGATGACCTCGTAGCCCTCGCGCTGGAAGTGGTGCTCGGCCATCCACAGCACGTCGTAGTTCAGCTCGTCCATGTGCTGCGCGACGTCCTTCACGGTCGCGAACACCTCGCGGAGTCGCTCGTCGGAGTAGCGCCGGTCGTTGGCCGGCGTGCCGTTCAGCCCGATGTTGTCGAGCTCGATCTGGCCGACATAGAGCACATGGAATTTGTTGATCATGCGGGCCTAGCCCTCCGGTCGAACTCCGAACGCGCGCTCGAAGCGCTTGGCATAGGCCGGCCACACCTCGGGGTTGACCATCCGCGGCGGCCGCCCGCCATCGAGCGTCAGGATCAGCTGCTCGGCGGCGAACTTGCCCATGTTGGCGCGGGCTTCCTTGGTGACGCCGGCGGTGTGCGGGCTCGCGATCACGTTGTCGAACTGCAGGAGCGGGTGATCCATCGCCGGCGGCTCCTTCGAGAACACGTCGAGGCCAGCGCCGGCGATCTGCTTGTTGCGGAGCGCCTCCTCCAGCGCCTTCTCGTCGGTGATGAACCCGCGCGCCGCGGTGATGAAGTAAGCGTGCTTCTGCATCAGGCCGAATTGCCTGGTGCTGATCATGTTGCGGGTCGAGTCGTCGAGCGGGCAGTTGATCGAGACAAAGTCGGAGCGCCGCATCAATTCGTCGAGGTCGACCTTGGTGGCGTTCCGCTCGGCAATCGTCTTCTCGTCGAGGAACGGATCGAACGCCAGCACCTTCATGTTGAACACGGTGGCGCAGAGCTTGGCCAGGCGCCGGCCGACGTTGCCGAGTCCGACGATGCCGATCGTCTTGTCGTTGATGTCGTTGCCCATATAGATGTTGCGGTCCTTCATCGTGCCCTTCTTGAGCGCGTTGTTGACCTGCACCACCTGCTTCGAGAGCATCAGCATCATGCCGAGCACGTGGGCGGCGACCGCGTCCGCATTGCCGCCGGTCTGGTTCATCACCAGCACGCCGGCGTCGGTGCAATCCTTGACGTTGACGGTGTCGTAGCCGGCGCCGCCGGTCGACACGATCAGGAGGTTCGGCGAGCGGGCGATCAGCTCCTTGTTGGCGTGAAACTGCGCCGGCAGCTCGTCCCGCGCCGAACTGATCTGGTAGGCGTGGGCGGCCGCCATGGTCGGGCTGACCAGCGCGTCGGCCGAGTTCCGCTCGAGCTTGTCGAGCCGGATTTCCGGCCGGGTCGCGATAATCTCCAGATAATTCGGGTGGTTGACGGAGTGCACGTAGAATACGCGTTTGACATTTTCCTTAACGGTCGAAGCCCCCGCCATCACGCCACCTCAATTCGTGCCCAAATTTCGGGACAATTCTTGCCATTGGGGCAACCGGCCGTAAAGCCAGTTGGAGGGCAGGGGGCGCAAATGCATCGTTCTGGCACGGGCGGGCGACCGAGCAACCGCGCTATGCGGTGCGTTTCCTTGTGCCGGCGGGATGATGCCGTTATCAAAATGCCCATGAGTAGGGCTGAGAGTACGCCGAAGAGCCGGGCCGCCGTTTCCTTGTTGCCGGTGGCTTTGGCCGCATTCGCGTCGCTGGCGTTTTCGCCCGCCGCACAGGCCGGCCCCCACGATGCATTGATCGCCAAGCACGCCGCCGCCAACGGCGTGCCCGAGCATCTCATTCGCCGCGTCATCAAGATCGAGAGCCGCGGCAATGCCAGCGCCGTGCACGCCGGCAATTACGGACTGATGCAGATCCGGCTCGGCACCGCGCGCGGTGTCGGCTACTCGGGCGACGCCCACGGCCTGCTCGACCCCGACACCAATCTCACCTATGCGGTGAAGTATCTCGCCGGCGCCTATCGCGCGGCGGGCTGCGACGCCAATCGCGCGGTGCATTATTATCAGCGCGGCTACTACGGTGCGGCTGTCCGCGAGTGCGGGGAGTCGCCGCAGGCTCCGCTCACGCAGATGGCGCAAAACACCGCGAAGCCGAAGCCGACCGACGTCATCAAGCCGAAGGTGGTCCGCACCGAAACGATCGCGCCGGCACAGTCAGCGATCGCAATGGCGCGGCCGGTCGGCACCTTCGAACCGAAGCGCGTTGCACCCCCACCCGTCGCGGCGAAAGTCGAGCCGAAACCTGCCGCTCCCGTTTTGGCTTCGGAATCTGCCGAGCCGGCGATCATCGCTCCCGAAGCCGCGGCGAAAATCCAGCTGGCCTCGGTGCCGATGCCGCCGTCACGGCCGGAGTTCGAGCCCACGCCAAAGCGTGAGAGCAAACCGGCGCGCCGCTCCGCACGCCTGCACGAGCCGACCGTTAAAAGACCGGTCGCCGAAGTCAAACCCAGACCCGAACCGAAAGCCAAGGCCGACGGCAAGCCCGATCCGGTCGGCGCGGTGTCTTCGTTCGTGAAGAAGCTTTTGACGCCCGACAAAAACGCCCGCAGATCGACGGTCGAGGCCGAAGCCGACCCGCCGTCGCACATCCAGCCGCCGCAATAATTCAATGCCCCTCGTATGACCGCAAGGCGCCGCGGAGGATTTCGCGGGGCGGCTCGGTGCCGTCGACGGTGCGCACGGTGCGCCGCCTGATCTTCCACCCCGCCGTGGTGCGCTCGAGCTCCCAGCGGGTCGCCGCCACCCGATGAATGCGAAAACCGTTCGACACCCCGTGGTTCGGCACCTCGTGCTGCGCCGCCGTCGGATGCGGCGTCAGAATCTGCAGATACGACGTCACCACCGCTCGGTCGCCACTCAGTTCGATGTACGGCAGCCCTGCGAAATGCGCGAGCCCCCCGGCAATCGCCGCTTGATGCGCCGGCGTCTTCGTCACCGCCGCGATCGTCGCGTTGCCGGCCATCGCCTTGCCGCGGCCGAGATCGAGCTCGCCGTCCTCCACATAGACGGCCCGGGTGTAGTAGTCCGCGCCGGTGTCCGCGCTCGGCGGATGGCTTGCGATCAGATTGTAGATTTCCAGGCGATCCTCGATCGCACGGATACGATCCTCAAGGCTGGCTGTTTCGGTGGCCATGCTGCTCTCCTCGGACAGGCGTTGCTGAGGAGGCTCGTGGTTCACATCACCACTGTCAATCGTTTCGCCGCGCGGGTGACGCCGGTGTAGAGCCAGCGCTGCCGCGTCTCGGAAAACACCGCAGATTCGTCGAACAGCACCACGTCGTCCCACTGCGAGCCTTGCGACTTGTGCACGGTGAGGACGTAGCCGTAGTCGAACTCATCGAAGTTCTTCCGCATCATCCATTCGAGGCCTTCGATGCCGCCGGTGAAGCACTCCGGCCGGACCGACACTTTGATGCCCTTGCCCGCGAAGCCGTCGTCCGGCGTCAGCCGCATCTTGATGATGTTGCGCTGCGCCGCTGGCTTTTCCTTCACCGACCAGAGCGCGCCGTTGAACAGGCCTTTGCGCTTGTTGTTGCGCAGACACACGAGCTTGTCGCCGGTCGCCGGCAGCTCGCCGGCAAATCCGCGCCGCTGGCGCATCCGCATGTTGTAGGCGCGGCGCGTGGCGTTCTTGCCGACCAGCACCTGGTCGGCCTCGATCACCCGCTGCGGATCGAGATCGCTGCGGGCGACGATCTCGCTTTCACCATAGCGGCCGGGCTCGAGCTCGATGCCGGCGCGGATGTCCATCGACAGCCGGATGATCGGGTTGTCCTCGGCCTGCCGGTGCACCTCGGTCAGCATGATGTCGGGCTCGACCTCGGTGAAGAAGCCACCGCCCTGGATCGGCGGCAGTTGCGCCGGATCGCCCAGCACCAGGACCGGCACGCCGAACGACATCAGGTCGCGGCCGAGCTCGGCGTCCACCATCGAGCATTCGTCGATGACGATGAGGGCGGCCTTCGAGGCCGGTGCCTCGTCCCAGAGATCGAAGCTCGGGACCTCCTCGCCGCTTTCGCGGGTCTTGTAGATCAGGCTGTGAATGGTGGAGGCGCGCTCGCATCCTTTGCTGCGCATGACCAGCGCTGCCTTCCCGGTGAAGGCCGCGTACAGGACCTTGCCGTCGACCTCCTCGGCGAGGTGTCGGGCGAGGGTGGTCTTGCCGGTGCCGGCGTAACCGAACAGCCGGAAGGTCTGAGGTGTGCTGCCTTGTCCGGGCTTGGCTTTAAGCCAGGCCGAAACCGCCTTTAGGGCGGCGTCCTGGTGGGGAGTAAAGACGGTCATTGCGGTCCCAAGGCGGTCCCAAGAATCTGCCGGGCCGCAATGTACCCTAAGAACAAAAAGAGAACAAGACCTTTCTACGTCCGCCGGATCACGCGACGTCGAAATCGGGCCCGACGTCGGTCTTCAGCTTTCGCAGGATGCGCTTCAGCCCCATTATCTCAATCTCAAGCCGGGCGACACGCTCGGCAAGGTCGCTCGGCTTTTGCTGTTCGGCTGCCGGATCCACGGCCGCAGCCTGGGCGAAGGCGACGCCGACCTCCTGGCCGAGCCGCCAGATGACGTGAACCCGGAGCGTCTGCTCCTTTTGCGGAATGTAGAGATCGAGCGCGTCCGGCGTCGTCACAGCATCGGAAAAGACCAGCCGGGCGCCGTAGGGCGAGATATCGCGAACCAGACAATCGACCGCGTTGCGGCGGTTGTTGAAGTAGATCGTGCCGCGCAGAAAGCTCTTCTGGCGAGCAATCCTGCGACGTTCCACGACGCGCTGTTCAGTCTGATCGGACATGCGACCGAACGTAGTGTCGGGAGTTTAAAGACCTCTTTACCGACCGGCTCCGAAGCGTTGCGATTCGTTAGGACTTGAGGAAAAACCGCGGCGCTTTGAACGACCAATGGCGCGTCAGCGCGGTGGGTTCTTCCGGTAGTACTCGGCGTCGTCCGCGCTCTGCTTGAAGTCCGGGTTGGTCGGCCACTCGACGTGGCGGGACATCATGTCGGTGCCGTGCCGCACCCGGAACAACAGCGAGCGCTGCGGCCCGTTGATGTATTCGTGCACCTCGCCCGGCGGATGGACGCAGAACGAGCCCGGCACCACATCGATGGTTTTGCTGGGCAGGCGCATCTTGCCGCCACCGGAGAAGCAGAAATAGATTTCGGTCGCGTAGGGATGGCAGTGGTTGGGGCTGATCTGTCCGGGTTCCCAGCACGCCACGGTGTAGTCGCCGGCCTGGCCGCCGCCGACGTCGAGCTCGGCGAGGATTTTCTCGACGTGCTTCTTCGGATCCCACTCCTGCTCTTTGTCGATATTGAAGGCGTACATGCGCTGCTCCCTGTGACCGGTTTTGCCCGGATTATGCCGATTGACGCGCGTGCTGTCTCGGCTCTGTCTTGGCTCCGTCTTGGCCTGTCTCGCCCGTGACAGGCCCGCACGCCCCTGATACGAAATCAGCTCAATTTTTGCGAAGGGGAGTGAAATGTTCAAGAAGCCGAATTGCCCGGTCATCGCGGTCGAAGAGCATTATTGGGACAAGGAACTGTCCAAGACCTACGTCGGTTTGGAATCCGGCCGGCCGGGCCCGCAGATGGATCGGCTGTTCGACCTCGGCGCGCTTCGCCTCAAGGAAATGGATGAGGCCGGCATCGACGTGCAAGTGATCTCGCATGGCGCGCCCTCGGCGCAGAAGCTGCCGGCCGAAGGCGCTGCGGCGCTGGTTCGTGGCGTCAACGACAGGCTCGCGGCCGCGTGCGCCGCCAATCCGAAGCGCTTCGCCGCCTTCGCGGCCCTGCCGTCGAACGATCCGAAGGCCGCGGCCGACGAGCTCGAGCGCGCGGTGACCAAGCTCGGCATGAAGGGCGCGATGATGCACGGCCTGTCCGGCGGCGTGTTCCTCGATGACAAGAAGTTCTGGCCGATTTACGAGCGCGCCGAGCAGCTCGACGTGCCGATCTACTTCCATCCCGCGACACCCGACTCGCGCGTCGGCGACGTCTACTACGCCGACTACGCCAAGGACTTCCCGATGGTGGTGCGCGCCGCCTGGGGCTACACCGTCGAAACAGCGACGACGGCGATCCGCATGGTGCTGTCCGGCGTATTCGAGAAACACCCGAAGCTCAAGGTGGTGCTCGGCCATCTCGGGGAGACGTTGCCGTTCCTGGTGTGGCGCGTCGATCACGCCATTGCACGGCCTGGCGCGGCAAAGTCGATCAGCTTCCGCGACATTTTCTGCAACAACTTCTGGATCACGACCAGCGGCAACTTCTCCAATCCGGCGCTGATGTGCTGCGTCCAGGAGATGGGCGTCGACCGTATCCTGTTCGCGATCGACTGGCCGTTCGTGGTCAACCCGCCCGGCGTGGAGTGGATGAAGACGGTGCCGCTGTGCGACGAGGACAAGGCGAAGATACTGAGCGGCAACGCCAAGCGGCTGTTGCGCCTGTAGCCTTCGGTGCGCGTTGCGGCGCACGATCTGATATATAGATTCGCGCGTCTTGTGGCGTTCGAATAGGGCCTGTAGCTCAATGGTTAGAGCCGACCGCTCATAACGGTCTGGTTGGAGGTTCGAGTCCTCCCGGGCCCACCAATACTTTCAAAGGGTGTTGTTCCAAATTACGAGCGAGTCGATTCCAAAGAATCGTGAGTCGATTTCCCAACAGTTGCGATTCGATTTGGCCGGTTTCCAAAGAAACGCGAGTCGAATTCTGCAATAACAAGCAACAGCGATTCGATGTGTGTAGAAAACCCCGTGGAGGATCGGCCGAAAGGGCGATTCCCTGACGCTAGGCCAAAGCGCCTTCTTTCCACGGAATGCCATTCCGGACGATGCACTTCCTGATGCCGGCCTCGCTTGCAAGGACGCCGGTTCTTCTCTTCAAGTTGACCGTCCTAATTGGAATGCAGCTGTCCGCCGCAACGGGATCCGGGATAGCAGGCTAAGGCCGTAGTATTCGGATCTGCCGCCGCCGTGTTGGTCCGGCGTCAGTGCCGGCATGAAATGCCAATCGTAGTCAGCTGTGTTTCTATCTACGTCGCCAAACATCACCGGCAGATCGGCTGCTGGCTCAAATGAGACCTCTTGCACTGCGCAGATGTCGATGTCCAAGGCAGCCATTCGAGAGGCGATGGCGTTGAAATCCTTATTTGAAGCAATATTCCACGTGGCTATGCGGAAATTGTCGCCACGCACCGGTCGCTCCACGTTCGCTCAGTCCCCCCTGACCCCGCTCGTGCATCCATCGTCGGCCAGCCAAGGTTGAGTTGATTGCCAAAGACATGAAATTGCTTTGATGTAAATCAACAACCCATATCGTCGGCGCTCGGCGGGGGCCGCCACCTCGCCGCTAAAAACTGCCTAAAAATCAAAGCCCCGCCAGGGCGACTGGCGGGGGCTTTGGGCTGACAATTGGCACGTGGTTCATGAAGCCAGGCCCGTACCGCATCTGCCAAAAATAACTTTTAGGGGTTTACGCAGCCTGTGCTTTGACCTGCATCAATACTTTTCACAGTCGCAGACGCAAGCGACCTTAGGCGGCATCGCCGCACACTATTGAGTTGAATCAAATGGCCGCCGCTTAGAAAGTGACAGTTATTATGGGTGTTCAGCCGTGCAACCTTACAAAGGCATCTCATGACCAGCCATCATTATCACGCTGTCATCTGGATCGATCACCGGGAGGGCCGCGTCTTCCATTTCAGTCCGACCGAGGTGGATCGGCTGGTGATCCGTCCTGATCACCCGACAAGACACATCCATCACAAGGCCAATTGTATCGGTAGCGGACACGCGGCCGAAGATCGTGAATACCTCCAGGCCGTTGCCGAGGCGGTTGCCGATGCGAAGATGATCCTGATCACCGGGCCTGCCAATGCCAAGACCGAGCTGGTCAAGCACATTCATCAGCACAACCCTGGCCAGGCGAAGTGCATTGCGGGAGTTGAAACGGTCGACCATCCAAGCGATGCGGCGCTCGTCGCCCATGCCAGAAAATACTTCAAGGCAGCCGATCGAATGCAACCGCAGAAGGCTTAGTTCCGTTCTTCAAGCGCTCGTCGCAACCTGCGGATCACCACACCTCGGGCACGGTCATCAGCGGCCTTTTCGACCACCTCGTTGATGTCGAGGACAAGCCTCGACATATCATTGTGCCAATCGAGCGAGACGACTGCCTCCGGTGCGAGCCTGCGGCGCCGGCCTCCATCAACAGGCGTCGGCGACGCGGTGGAGAGATTGTAAGCGTCGTCCAGCACCGGTCGGAAAATCTTCGCTTCGGGAACGATCCTCTCGGCGACGCGCGTCAGCATTCCTGTCAGGGCGGCGTCTTCACCGTGGACGAGAAACAGCCCGCGGTGGATCGGCCGTCGCGCGGCTATCCAGCGCGCCAATTCCGGACCATCGGCATGTCCCGAATACTCATCGATACGGCGAATTCGCGCGCCGACCTTGATTTCTTCACCCTGAATGCGAACGGCCTTGGCACCGTCCTCAAGAAAGCGTCCCAGTGTGCCGTTGGCTTGGAAGCCCACCAGAAGTACAGTCGCCTTTCTGTTCCAAAGCCAGCGCTTCAGATGATGACGAATGCGGCCGGCATCGCACATGCCGCTGGCGGCGATGATGATGTGAAAGCCCGAGAGCCTTTCGATCGCCTTGCTTTCGACCACAGTCTCTGTGAACCGCAGGTGCGGAGATCGTAAAATGGCGGCGATATCGACGTGAGTGTCGAGCTCGGCCGCGTGCTGACGAAAAACGTCGGTGGCCCGGATCGCGAGAGGAGAATCCAGAAAAATCGGGGCCGCAGGAATTTCGCCGCGCTGCATCAAGTCGATCAGATCGACCAGAAGCTCCTGGGTGCGCTCAACGGCAAAGGCTGGGATGAGCAGGGCGCCGTCAGCCATGTGCGCCTCACGAACTTCCGCGGCCAGACTGTCGCGACGGGATTGCGCGGTGACCGCTGGCCGATCCTTTTCGCCGTAAGTGGATTCCGAAATGATATAGTCGAACCCCGATGGGGCTTCGGGAGAGGTCTCCAGCAATTTGGCATCGGGGCCAATATCGCCCGAAGCGAGAATCCTAAGCGGTTGTCCGCCCTCTCCTTGATTGGCAAACTCCAGCTCGATCGACGCCGAGCCCAGCAGGTGTCCGGCATTCCAGTAGCGCGCGCGAATGTCCGGCAGAACTTCGATCCATTGGTCGTATTCAACTGGCTGGAATGATTGCAGCGACGCGAAGGCGTCGGCTTTCGTGTAGATCGGCTGGACCGGAGCGCGGCCTCGCGCGGCGTTGCGTCGATTGAGAGTTTCGACTTCGCTTTCCTGTATGCCACCGGCGTCGGGCAGCATGTAGGAGCAAAGATCGATGGTGCCGCGCGTTGCAAAAATTCTGCCCGCGAAGCCCTCACGTACCAGCTTCGGCAACAAACCGCTATGATCGATATGGGCGTGGGTCAGCAACACCGCATCGATATCAGCCGGACGAAACTGAAATGCGCCGTAGTTCAGAGCCTTGAGGGTCTTTTGTCCCTGAAAGAGCCCGCAATCAACGAGCATGCGTGACCGTGCGGTCTCGAAAAAATAGCATGAGCCAGTCACGGTTCGAGCCGCACCACAGAACCGCAATGTGATACTCACGCTGACTTCTCCTCGAAGCGAGCCGTATCAAGTTCTGATCGCAGGGTATCTGATAAAAGCCGATCGAGCGGAAACGCATTGGTGAAATGCGGTACGCTCGTAGTGGAGCGGACAGACCGGATTCCCGATCTGGTGAAGTCGGCCATCAGCTCTGCTGGAAACAGCGCATGGACGACAATCGCATCGACTGAACTTGCACCGGCTGCGAGGACGGCCTGGGCGCAGGAAGTCATCGTACCGCCTGACGATACAAGATCATCGACAATGAGGGCTGGTCGCCCCACGAGTATCTCTGGATTGTCGAACGTAATCGTGACTGAGCGGTCGCCGCGTCGCAGCTTCCTTGCAACAACGTAGGAGGCGCCGAGCAGTTTACTGAGTTCGCCGACCCATTGCCGTGATTCCGCATCCGGGCCGACGAGGATCGTTGTCAAATCCAATGAAGCCGAGCCAAGATGTCCGGCGATCGCGCCCATCGCAGACAGGTTATCGCACTGGATACCTGGGCAGACGTCGCTGAGCCGAGCCGTTCGGTGGAGGTGAGCGTCGACCGTTATGACGCGATCGAAACAATTCGAGATGAGAAGGCCGACCACCTTTTGGCTTATGCTTTCGCCGGGATGAAAGGCGATGTCCTGCCGCATGTAGCAAAGGTAAGGGGCGACGAGAGCGAGCCGTTGACAGCCATTTCGCCGCAACGACTCCGCGGCAAACAGAAGGGTAAGAAGCTTGTCATTCGGCCGGTCGAGCGAGGCATAAATAATCCCCACGGTCGAAGCCGGCCACGCGCCAACGCGCAACTCGCCATCCGGAAATGTGTGGACGTCGAGCTTATGCAATGGCAGCCCCAAACAAGCTGCCAAACGGCTGGCGTCGTTCACATTTCCCGGCAAGCAATGGATGGCGATACTGTCCACGGGTTCAACCGTTGCTCATGTGAAGTTTACCGTCGACCTGGTAGCCGGACTCCAATTTGGCCGCGGCAACCGCGAGCTGATATTCCGACGGTTCGAGCGCATGAATGCGATAGATCGGCTCGCCGTGCTCGACGCGGTCGCCGATTTTCTTGAGAATCCGAATGCCTGCCCCTTTGTCGATCGGGGCGCCGGCCATGCGTGCAAGCCGATTGAGACGAAGGCAATCGATATTTGTGATTGTCCCGTCGTCGGGAGCAAGGATGTCAATCTTCAAGGTGCCCAGATCGGTCCGACAGCCGGAAGGCCCCTGAGCGTCAATTATTTTTTGCATTTGCTTGAGCGCCGCGCCGCTTTCCAGAAGCTCGCGAGCCCGCGCATATCCGGCTCCGCCGCGCAAATTCGGATCGTTGTCCAAAACATGGGCCGCCAGCCGCAACGACTTTTCCCGGAGGTCGGCCGGCCCGCTGGGATCATTGGCGAGGACGGCCATCACATCCTGAGCTTCCAGTACGGGTCCGATGCCCCAGCCAATCGGCTGACGGCCGTCGGTCGTGATGATCTCTACCGCGACGCCGAAATGGTCACCCACGAACTCAAATAGCTTTCGCAGGCGCATTGCCTCTGTGCCTGTTCGGACCTTGGCAGATGGGCCGACCGGAAGATCGATCAGCAAATGCGTCGAGCCAGCCGCCAATTTTTTTGACATGATCGATGCGACCATCTGCTCGCGGGTGTCCAGAGACAGTGCTCGCTCGACGGAAATGAGAATGTCGTCAGCCGGTGACAGGTTGACATGACCGCCCCAGACCAAGCAGCCGTGACAGGCCCTGACGACCTCTTTCATCTCCTCGATGCTGAGGTCGACCCTAGCTAGCACTTCCATCGTGTCGGCCGTTCCGGCTGGCGAAGTAATCGCGCGCGATGAAGTCTTCGGAATCGTGAGGCCGTGTGCGGCTACGATCGGCACGACGATCATCGATGTGCGGTTGCCGGGAATGCCTCCGATGCAATGCTTATCGACGACGATAGGTTTGTCCCAGATCAGTTTCGTACCGGCCCGAGACATTGCGTCCGTGAGCGATAGGAGCTCACCGCTGGTGATGAAACTGGCAGAGCCGATCAGAAATGCCGCTGTTTCCATGTCGGAGTAGCGATAGTGAACGAGGTCGTCGACGACAGCACCGATCTCGTGAGCAGTCAGCGTGCGGCCCTGAATTTTGGCACGAACCGCGTCCACACTCGGCGGCGAGGGCGCCGGCGTGACCGTGACCTTGTCACCCGCAGTTTTCGCAAATCGACGAAACGCAGGTTCGGCAAGACCCAGATCCTCCGGACCGACGAGGCTGTCGTCGTCGGTAATGATCAGGGTGGCGAGCAACGTCTGCGAATTGTGACGCACTTCGATTCGACTGAACCCCCGGAATACTTCAGGCCGGAGAGCTTTCGACCGCCGCGACATAATGACGACATTTTCACGTCCGGTGTCGAGATTGACTGGCCGGATTTTTAATTGATGGCGCGGTGAATCGATGAAGCTCATTTCAATATAAATCTTGCGGTCCAGAATTGCCTACTTCGGGCACATTCGACACGAGTGCGATGCGATAGCTTTGATCGGAATCAATGAAGTGACGGCCTGAGCTTATTTTGGGACAACGTTTCGCTGGAGGTGGCGACTAGCGGCCGGCTAACGCGGACACTGCAATAGATGGGTTGTGGGACAAGCGAAAAAAATATTCCCCGGCCAGATGTGGATACGAGTTGAATCGCTAACGCACCTGGCGACCTTCCGCGAAGGAGTGGTGACCCATTTGAGGCAGGGTTTGGCGCTACTTGCGGCCTAAGGGTAGTCTGTTCCTTGAGCCCGTGCGTTGCGCCAACTCATCGGTAGTCTCCGTCAAGACTGATCCGCATGGCTGACACCGGAATGTCTGTAATTCAGGAAGACCACCAAAGCGCGGAGTGACCCGCGCAAGTTTCATCGGCTGGCCGCAACTCGGGCAATGTGGAGTCTGGGGGTCGGCATTCATTTCAGATTGACGTTGGCCGAGGCTGCCCCGTTGAGTTGTATTAGTGGTCATGAGGCGGCAGTACCATTGAAGGAAGCGTCATCGCTCCAGCGATTTGATGAAGGCGATGATGTCTGTGGCCTGTCCGGTGTCGAACCGGAATTCAGGCATGTTGTCGTGGCCGGTGCGAATGCCTTCGACCAGCGACTCCTGCAGATCCTCGACCGGATAGCGAAGGTGCAGGTCGCGGAATGGCGGCGCGATCTTGAGCGGGCTCGGACTGGCCTTGTCGGTGGAGTGGCAACGGTTGCAGTTCGCGCGGACCAGGGTTTGACCCCTCTGTTCGCCGGGCGACATCTGCGCCACCGCAACGCCCGGCACCATCAGGCAAAGCGCTGCTGCCAAGCCAAGCAATTGCATAGTCATGCGGCTATCACGTCGCCGCCGGGGCCGATCACCACGCCGGACGTCGGTTCGACCCATACCAGGTTGTCCTTCACGTCCTTCACGCCGGGCACATTCTGGGCAGCGACGATCAGAGCCTCGCGCTCCCGTTCGTCAGTAATCGTGCCCCAGAGGTCGACGACGCCGTTTCTGACGACGATATTGAGGAGTCCAACCGGGGCCCATTTCTGGTGTTCCAGGTCGTTCAAAACAAGATTGCGAATGGTCTCGTCGGTCAGAGCCGACGCGGAGGGGCGCACTTGCGGCGCTAAGCTTGCCAGCGCGTGCAGCAGATTGGCCCGACTGACAATGCCGATCAGCTTTTTACCGCGAACCACCGGCAGGCGCTTGATCCGGTGCTTCTCCATGAGCTGCACCACTTCCTCGAGCGCGGTGTCCTCGGTGACGGTATAGGGCTCGGGACTCATCACATCTGCGATCTTGCGGGCGTGAGTGTGAACATATTCGTCAGCGAGTTTTCCCGGCCCGAGCAGGAATGTGAGCCAGCGCGGCCGCTTCCGTTCGGTCGTCGTTTCCGCCCGGCGCAGGAAATCGCCCTCGGTCACGATACCGATCAGATCGCCGTCGGCGTTGACCACCGGAAGACCGCTGATCTTGTTCTGCAGCATCGAGTGCACGGCTTGGAAAATGCTGGCGCTCGGCTCGATCGACAGCACCTTCCGCGTCATGATGTCTCGGACTTTCATCGCTGTTCTCCTATCAATCAGTGGCCGTGTCGGAAGGCATCCGGAAAATGTAACGGTACGATCAGGCGTTGAGCCTGCTCAGGGCCGCGCGGTTGCGGAGCACGATCCGACGCGAACTGGGCAGTGCGATCGCCGCGCTGTTCTCCAGGCTGGTCAACGTGCGGGATACGGTTTCGATGGTCAGGCCAAGGTAGTCGGCGATATCCTGACGCGACATCGGCAGCTCGACTTCGTTGGTCGCCTTGATCCGCTCGGCCATTTCCAAAAGGAAGCCTGCGACGCGCTCCTGAGCCGTCTTGATGAGCAGCAGGATGTGCTCCTGCATGCGATGAAGCTCGCGGCCCGTCATCGTCCAGAGCTGGCGCGCGACGTCGCTGTCGCGGCTAGCCAGAGCCTCGATCGCGCTACGCTTGATTACCAGGACTTTGACATCGGTGATGGCTTCAGCTGAGAACGAATGCTCGGCGCCGACCTCGTGACCGAACAGGTCGCCCGGCAGATAAAAGCCACCGATTTGGCGGCGGCCGTCGTTCAGAATCTTGGAGGTCCGGACGGTGCCGCTGACCAGCTTGTAGATGTAATCTGCTGCCTCGTCCTCGCCGTAGATTTCGGCGTTGCGGGCGTAGGTCATCGGAGCGCCGATCATGTTGAAGGAATCCGCCAGGGTGCGGGAGGTTGGCGGGGATACCAAACGTGCGCCTTTGGCGAGATTTTGCGTGGCGGGAAAGTTGGTCGTGTGCGACAACATGGCTAAAATCCTCCATCAACCCGATGCACATGGGTACCGCCCGTCTCTGGAAGCGGAAATTCAGATGATGTCCCTAAGGGATTCACCGGAGGCGATTGGCCCTGATTTATTTGGGTTTTCAGGCTTGGATGCCTGTTGGGCTTGTCGGTCGTGCCGCCTGGGGAGAGCAAGCTTGATTCCTAACGAAGCACAGGAGCAGCAAGATTTCGCGAATTGGGAGCTGCTCAATCGGTCCGGAATGATTTATGTGCTCATTTTGGCGCTTGTGGCGGTCACTTTTCTTCTGCGATCGTTGATCGCGCCGAGCTTACCGTGAAGATCCATGAGACCGTCGACAGCGAGGACTCCGATGCCGCCGCCATTTGTGAGAATCGCGAGCCGGTTTCCGGAAAACGGTTGCAGATGTCCTAATGTCGCCGCGGCAGCGAACAGTTCCTTGAGGTCGAGACGCGGAGAATGCCGGCGCGGCGGAATGCTGCGTCGTACACGGCATCCGATCCCGCCAGGGCTCCGGTATGGGGCCGCGCCGTTACGGCTCCTTGCGAGTGGCGGCCGGTCTTGACCGCCACAACCGGCTTGACCCGGGCGGCGCGCGCGCTGACATGAACTTACGAGCATTGCTGATCGACTCGACATACAGCAGGATCGCCCTTGTATGGCGATCGACCGCGAAGTGGTCGAGCAGATCGCCAAAGATCCACCCTCAAGTCGCCGGTTCCACCGAGACGACGCGAAAGGTATGCGGCTGATCTTGATCGCTGATCGTTACATACTCCCCGGGCGCAAATGTATGAGCCCCAAAACGGTATCCTGCTTCGTCGTCATCGAGCCTGTTGAGATCGTAGTCGAACACCCAACGGGCGTGCTCCTGACCACCCGGTTTATGAACCACCTGACCGGTTTGGACGTCTTCGCCGTTCCAGAACCGCGTGACCGTGCAGGCCGGCCGATGCGTTCGCCACTGTGTCGCATCGATGTGACCATGGGCGTCGAGCGGTACCACGAACTCGTAGCCATGACGGGGCGACCCATTCGGGAAATCTTTAGATCGCGCCAGATGAAGGCGGATACGTTTGAACGCGTGCGGCAAAATCATTTGGAGTGTCCTATCGTAAATGAGTTATCGCAATTTTGCGGCCGTCTGAGCCTGTGTGCTTTGACCCTGATCAAACTGCAGGCAATCAAATCAAGTGTCGGAATCAGCTTGTGTCGCCTCCTTGAGGGCGCGCATGACATCCTCGCGTGAGATCATGCCCAATAATTTTCGCTGCGCATCCAGAACCGGGAAGCTCCGCGCTTTGTAGTTCACCATGAGCTGCAAAACGCGGGTCAAGGGCGCGGTCGGATCGACGTGGATCACGGTTTCTGTCATGACATCGGCGACCGTTTGGTTCATCAACTCGTCAAAATGCGGAACCATTTGATGGGTTGTAAATGCGAATGTGCGGATAAAATCGAATTTGGTCACGATCCCAAGGATCACGCCGTCTTCGACCACCGGAAATGAATTAAAGTCGTACCTCTCGAAAAGTTGTTCTAACCGGCGCATAGTGGTTTTCCGGTCTACGGTTTGAACGGCAGCGGTCATGTACTGAGCCGTTCTGCATTCCGTAAAACGATACATGGAGGCGTTCACGGTCGCCGGTGACTTGGTGAGTGGTGACAATGTCATTGTCCTAGTCGGCCTTCGATTTTTTCAGGGCCTTAACCAGGAGACCGGCGGCGGGCACCACCAAGCCAGCCAGCATGCTGTCCAGCGGATGGGAAAAGGCACTCTTGAGTGAGGACAATTCGGCCTGGATCGCCGCAGCGTCGGACTGAAGTGCCTCAAACGCTGACTTATGCAGCTCGGCAGCCAGTTTAAGGTCTTGGCTTGGCCGCTGCCGGCCCGAAATCAGGACGATAGCGAGCGCAATCGCCAAGTTGAGGGCACCTAGAATAAGCGCTGCGACGATGGCATCCAATCGCTGCACCAAGGAGAAATAGGATGCGAGTTCCAGGGAGAGCAGGCCGAACAATGCGACCATGGCGGCCAGAGCACGCAAGCCTAAGCGCATCAGGATGTGCTGCAGCTGGACTTGGGCGATAAGGGCGTCGGCACGCCACAATACGCGAAGATTTCTGGCAAGATTGTCGAGGTTCATTTTATTGCTCCCGCAATGCGCCCGACAACGACGCCGAGAACGAAAGCCGCGGCCAGCGAGGCCATCGGGTGTTCTGTGACCAGATCCTCAGCATCGTCGGCAATTTCTTCGAAACACCGCTTTAGTTCTTGTAATGCGCGTTCAATTTCGCCGGCGCTTCCGGCGCCCTGGTTTGACGCCTGCTGATCGCTCTCATTGGCGGCTGCCGCCGCGACGCCGCGCAAATCGTGGTGCAGGGCCCGGATTTCATCCGTAATAGGTGTAGTTGACATCGTGCTAGCTCCGCCGAATGTGAAATATTCTGGCAGATCGGCATTGGGAGCCTTTGAGGCAGATCAAGGAATGTTTTCGTTCTGTTTATGGGGGGCCATCCAATACGAGCAACTTGATGCCCCTATTGGACCCTGTCTTCATCGTCGATAACGTACTTGTCTGCCAATGTGAGGATGTCGACATGAGAGCGATGGTTCTGCGACATCCAGGGGAGCCTCTGAGCTTGGTTGATAGGCCTGATCCACGGCCCTGCAACGGAGAAGTGCTGGTTCGCGTGTCAGCATGCGGCGTGTGCCGGACAGATCTGCACGTGGTGGACGGGGAGCTTCCTCACGCGAAATTGCCAATCGTTCCTGGCCACGAGGTCGTCGGCCATATCGAAGCGGTCGGGCCAGATACGCAGGCCTTGTCCGTAGGCATGCGGGTTGGAATTCCCTGGCTTGGCCAGACGTGTGGACAATGCCGCTACTGTCGCGAAGGCCGGGAGAACTTGTGCGACCGCCCGCTGTTCACGGGCTACACCCGCGACGGCGGCTATGCGACTCACGTCCTCGCTGACCCGAGTTTCACTTTCAGGCTTCCGGACAGCGGTGACAATGTCGCGGCAGCTCCTTTGCTCTGCGCAGGCTTGATCGGCTGGCGTTCGCTGCGAATGGCAGGAGATGGCAAGCGCATAGGCCTTTACGGTTTTGGTGCTGCTGCTCATATCGTTGCCCAGATTGCATGCTGGCAGGGGCGGGACGTGTTCGCGTTCACCAGGGCCGGGGATGCGGCGGGTCAGGATTTTGCACGCAGGCTCGGCGCACGCTGGGCTGGCGCTTCGGAAGATCGGCCGCATGAACCACTCGATTGCGCCATCATCTATGCGCCGGTCGGGGCGTTGGTGCCGGCCGCGTTGAAGGTCGTTCGCAAGGGCGGCCGTGTGGTTTGTGCAGGAATTCACATGAGTGATATCCCAAGCTTTCCCTACAACCTGCTGTGGGAAGAACGCCAAGTGATTTCCGTGGCCAACCTGACCCGAGCCGATGGTTTGGAATTCTTTGAGATTGTTCCCAAAGTCGGGATCCGCACGGAGACAACCACCTATCCGCTTGCCCGCGCCAACGATGCGCTGTCAGACCTCCGCAACGGCCGGCTAACGGGCGCTGCGGTTCTGATTCCCTGAATTCGGATCGCGAAGCAGAACACGAGCGTTTGCAAGCGTTTGACCCGGCGGCCCGCTCGCGTTGACGACGGTCCAGTCCATTGCGCCCAGAACGTAGTTCTCCTGCTCGCGCGCGACCCTGGCGTCGGCATCCGATGCATCTGCAGTCCGCCGGCCAACTCTTTGCAAGCGGGTGGCGAGGTCTGCTGTCAGAAACAGGCCATGAAGGTCGGCTGGGCTAGGACCCATTTTTGGTTCTGTTTCAAATCGTCGATAACGGCTCGTGCTGAGAATCCGGCGATTAAGCGAGCGCGAATGCATCGATTGAACGGCAGCGTGCCAGAACAAATCTAATGGGACATCAGCACTGGAACTGTCATGGCTTGCAGAATGCCGCGAGTGGCGCCGCCAAGGATGAACTCCCGAAGGCGCGTATGGCCGTACCCGCCCATTACGAGCAGATCAGTACCGCTATCCGCAGCTTGTGAAAGGATGACATTCGCTACGTCGCTATCCGGCGCGACAAGCGACTTCAAGTCAACTGTCAACTTGTGCCGCGCTAAATGGTCGGCAATTTGCGCGCCTCGCAGCTCCGTGCGCTGCTCCTTTTGCTCGATGGTGACGACATCGATTTGACGGGTTCGCTTCAAAAGCGGGAGTGCATCGCCGACAGCGCGTGCGGCACTTCGGCTGCCGTCCCAACACACCATCACTCGATCCAGTTTGATACCGGTCGTTTGGATATAGGGTGCGACCAAGACCGGCCGTCCTGAATCGAATAGTGCAGCTTCGATGGCAAGGCTTTCGGGCAGGTCATCGTCGGGCGCGGCTTGCGCGACGACGGACAAATCATAGTTTCTCGCGATGCCGCTGAAAATATGCGCGGCATTCTCCACGCCGTCGGACAGAACGCGAGAGTCGTATTTGATTCCCGCAAGTCGTGCTCGTTGATCGAACGCAGTTCGCGCCTGATCAGCTTCGGCCTTTCGCTCGTCGCGCCAGTCATCGAAGACGGGGGTCGGAAGGCCGTCAATCCCCATCGCGGCGACGGGAGGCTCGTAGGCGAAGGCGATGGCTGACAAATGTGATTCGAATAGTGCGGCTACGCTGATTGCGAAGTCGCCGGCAACATCACGCTGCTTGGCGACCGATAGATTGACGACAACATCTTTGATCATGGCCCGGGACCTGCGTTGATCTGCCAACTGGCAGCCTGCATATTCTGGCCTTCACCGTGAGGTTGCTTTGATTTGGCTCAACTCCCGGCTACTGAGGATCGATCCAAAAGCCTCCGGAATGCTCACCAGCGCTTGAGGCACCACAAGCGCGGCTCTTTGCCGCAAAGCTGACGACCAACCGAGTGCCGAACTCACGGCGATCCTTGATCGTGTGTTTCAGTGAGCCATCAAGCAGCAGACCGATGCGTGATCGAGCAAGTCGCGGGTCACGCCGCCGAGCACCCATTCGCGAGTTCGGCTATGCCCGTACGCGCCGCATACGATGAGGTCGGATGTTTCCTGTTCTGCAATCCGCAGGAGTTCGTCGCCCACCGATTTCATGGGGGCGGGCTGATTTAACGCTGACACCTGGACTTGGTGGTTGCGAAGATAGGCCGCGACGTCTTTTGCCGCGTGATTGTCGCTGCCGACAGACACCACAAGAACCTCTTGTGCTCCCTTCAACAAGGGCAGGGCATCCCACACCGCGCGTCTTGATTCTCTGCTGTCTTTCCAACCAATAATGATGCGCTTCGCCGAGAGGTGTTCGATATCTGGGGGCACGAACAGGACCGGTCGTCCGACTGCCATGACCAAGTCACCGCTATCGATGGTCATTGGGTCAAATCTGTACTTTTCGCGCCATGAATGGCCCGTCACGATGAGGTCCGCGGCACGCGCCTGCTCCAGCACATGATCCAAAGGAAACGTGAGGGCCTGGCGCCATTCGATGTTGTTTCGATTCCCAGCGATGCGTCGAAATCTCGCTTCTGCTTTGCGGGTGTTTTCTTCGGCTCGGTGTTGTTCGATCTCGATGATACTCGCCACGCCCGATATCGGCGTTTCAAAGTAGAGCGGAGCAGTGATGGGTTGAGCCGCGACGCCCATCAGTCTGCTCGAGAAACGGTCCGCCAGATTGACCGCCAGTTTCGCTCTGGACTCGGTCTGCGGATCGAGGTCCATCGGGACCATAATGCTGGCGTAGCCGGAAAGCATTGCTGAACCATCTGAGTGCGTCACAAGAGTCTCCCCCGCGTTGATAGCGTCAAAGAGAAGCGTGCCACGTCGGGTCGAGCCTGCTTTGATCTGCCGCAAATTCCTAGCCGTGCTTTGTCTTCGCGCGGGTGGGAGGAAGCGCGGGTTAGGGTGCTATGGACCTTGAATCGACCGAATATAGGCCACCATGGCGTCGGCATCGTCACGGTCGAATCGAAACATCGGCATGTCTTCATGCCCGGTTAGCAGCCCTTCGCGAATGCGCCGCGCGAGCTTGTTCAAGTCGGTGCGGCTGTCGAGTATGCGGAACGGTGGCGCTGCAAGATGAGGACTATCTCCCGTGAGACTGATGGCGTGACATCTGCTGCAGAGCCCCTCGGCAACAACGCGTCCGCGCTGCTGCGGCGTTTCAGCAGAGAGGGACGGGGAAGCTGCAGACAGCGCGGCGAAAAGTAGCGAAATGCCGGAAGTCGCGGCAAGGCATGCCTTCCTGGTTGATCCCATTCGCTTTGCTCCGGACTTTATCAGGACTGTGGATGCTTGAAGGATCATGGGCCCCTTGGAAAAGATGAGAAGGCTTTGAGCGGTTCGATAGAATTAGAAGTGAAGCTGCGCGAACCGTGTTGGAGCATCGTTCGTCACAAGACAGCGTCCGGAAAGATGCGCCATCAAAGGTGCCGCGACTGGACTGAATAACGGATCGCATCCAATCGGAATCGTGCGTTCCCGTAACCTTGGCTTGGGATCTCGTGCCTGCCTGCGAAGCAATTCGACCGGTACGCGCTTTTCCACGCCCACCTGCAAGCGATCGCCTTTGCCCGCACTGTTCGCCTTTCCAGTCTGTATGGTTTCGGCCGACAGCGGGGCAGGCCAAGTTACGATCTGCCGGGTTACCGAAGGGCCGCGGTCCGTGGCGATGATAGCCAGTATGCTTGCCATGAGATAAGGCATGACGTGTGCCATTGAACCCTCCCAAGTGCCGCACGCGCGTTTGCCGATCCACGAAGGCTCGGCCAAAACCCTTTCACCTTTCGATATCGATGCGGCTGTTGAGGGACAATTGAGGTAATGCCCCTAAGGGAAACCCCTGAGCCCTGGACTGATAGGCGCCAGCGATAGCATGAGGATTGCGCCCACGGCGACGCAGGCGCCGGCGGCAAATGTCAGTCCGGGACCGCCGATAACCCAAAGGACACCAGCGGCAGCGCTGGCGAGAAATGTCGCCGCTCCCATGACGAGATCAAAAATGGCAAAGGCCGTTCCGCGGCGATCGTCTGGCGCGCCGTCTGCGACGGACGCGGCCAGCAAGCCTTGGGTCACTGCCAGTTGCAATCCCCAAAGCGCGGCTCCCAGAGCGGTGAATTCGATAGTCGTTGCGAGGGCCAGCGTAAGCTGAGCGACGACCAGAATGGCGGTGCCTAATCCAAGCTGGATGCGGCGATCCAGCCGATCGGCCAAGATCCCGAAGGGGTATGCCGTCGCGGAATAGATGGCGTGGGCGAGGACCATGATCAGGGGCACGAATGCCGGATCCACGCCGACGTGGCTGGCCTTGAGCAGAAGAAACGCCTGGCTGCAACGCGATAGCGATAACAAACCTCCAACGGCGATCGACCACCAGAAAGAGTTGGAGAACGCGCCAAGGTCGCATAGTCGCAAAGGCGAGCGGACCGTGCCCTCGGTGAGGTTGTTCGTGCCTTCTCGCACGGCTGTCAACAGGATCAGGATAGCCAGAAACGCCGGAATCACGGCGATCCAGAACACCAGGCGGAAGTCGTCGCCGCTCAACAGCATCAGACCGATCGCGACAAGCGGTCCAAGAACAAAGCCCGCGGTATAGAAACTCAGTCGCAATCCGAAACCCGAGCCGCGCAAGTGCGACGGCAAGACATCGGTCAGAAAGGCGTCGCGCGGAGCATCTCGTATGCCTTTGCCCACCCGATCGACGATACGGGCGATGACAATTGTTGAAACGGTCTCCGCCGCCGGGAAGAGGAACTTGTTGATCGCAGACAACGCATAGCCGAGGACCAAAAGCGGCTTGCGGCGGCCAACCCAGTCACTGATTGCTCCGGAAGCGAGCTTCAGCAAAGACGTGGTCGCCTCGGCCGCGCCCTCGATGATGCCGACAACAGCGACGCTGGCTCCCAGAACTTTCACCAGGAAAAGCGGCAACAGGCCATAAACCATTGCCGACGACATTGCGGTCAACAGGCTGACGAAGCCAAGCAATGCGACGTTTGCAGGCAGCCGCTCGCGGGCCGCATTGCTTGGCGCTGCCATCAAGAAGGCTCGGCCAATCTGAAACATAGCCAAGAATTTATGCGAAGAGGCTCAAAGCCACTTGATGCAAATCAATGGCAACTGGTCCGTTGTTTGCTCAAAGACCAGCCAAGAAAAATCATTCTATCGCACTTGCGTGGGTCTTTATTGCCATTAGCTACGGCCAAATCACAGGCAGAGGTGTAAGGTGAAGTTGGCGGATTATCTCATCGAGACATCGGACCGATGCATCCGTATTGCAAACCATGGGCGGCAGCTTGTGGATGAACTTGACGCCTCGATCAGATCGCAAGACAACGCGCCCCTTTCGCGGGTTTCGGCGAGTGGTCGGGAACTTGCAAATGAGTTGGACGCGATCGGGCGCGACCTTCTGGCGAAGGCAGTTGAATTGGACACCGAGCGTCAAAAAAGCAGCCCCGGGACGTTCGGCCCATAGTGTCGGGGACCAATGCGCCCAAGCTTGCCGCGCATCATAGGCCCAACCACTTGATGTTTGATCTAAATCAAGGCCCGCTGTGCGGAGCCTCTGCTTGCATCTCTACAAAAGGGTGAGTGGACATGCTGTCAGCAGAGCGTTTGGCCAGGGATATCGAACTGATTCGGCACGGCGGCAAAGAAGGAATTGATTTATTCCTCCGCAGCGCCAGACAAGTGCTCGAGTTCTCGGGTGGTGGGGCTTTACAGGAGTGGCTTACCCTGGCCGCAGCGGCTCTCCCGGAGAAGGAGCGAACCGTGGTTCTAACGGCGCTCATTTCGTTGGCTTTTGAACAGGCGTGGCAGACTGAGCATTCCACGACCGTCCATTAATTCAGCATCACATTATTTCAAATTGCTCCGCACAATAGCTTACGCCGACGTGCGACGTTCTGCGTGCTCGTAAATATCTTCCTCTTGCGCGTTGTGAATGCGTACGAGAGCCTCGATTGATTCAATGACGCGCTGCGCGTCACGAATGAGGTAGCGATCGGCATCCGCGGGCGTGAGCCCTTCAGCAAGCCGTCTTAGAAGGCGGCCAAGATGTATGATCTCGCGGTGCGCCCGACCCATAGCCCCGAGGCCATGACGATCAGGCAGGAACTTAGCCAGACCGGGATAAACCTTCGTCTCGTCATTTTTTTCGTGCGCCACAATCTGCCGCTCGACAATGAAATTGGCTTCTGCGATCAAACTGACGGCATCATTGCCCTTGGCGTCATCCAGAGCATCGGCAATTTCGCGAAGTCTGTTGAGTTCGGCTTCTAGGCGCTCGTGGTCTTGCCGGAGCATCATGGCAGTCGCAGCCGGCATAGCGGGCCTTCCAAATCGATGCCCAGGCACCAAAGCGCGCAGAGCGTTGAGAATTACGGCAATGTCGATGGCTTCCTGAATGAGTGCGCCTGCAACAGGAGGCAGCCAGCCGACGGCAGCAAAAGCCATCGCAATTCCCGACATCGTCAGCCCAGTCAGTATGCTTTGAACTGCAATTCGACGGGCGCGCTTGGCGATCGAAATTGCATCGGAAACTCGATCCAAGCGATCGACCAGAATCACCACGTCTGCCGCTTCCGACGAGGCGCTGGCGCCTCTCGCTCCCATTGCGACACCAACCCCAGCCGCAGCCAATGCGGGAGCGTCATTGATCCCGTCGCCCACCATCACCGTCGGGTGTAAGCGTTGCTCTGTCGTGACTGCGTCCACCTTGTCGGAAGGAACACGGTCGGCAAGCACGGCATCGAGGTCGAGCGCCGCGCCAATTGTTTCGGCAGCGTCCGCGTGGTCGCCTGTCAACATGATGATGCGCGACACCCCCGCAGATCTCAAAGACTGGACGGCCCGCGGCGTTTCGCGGCGAAGTTCATCACCCAACAAAAGGGCCCCAATAACTCGGCTGTCCACGGATACGAAGACGCTTAGGGCCGATCGCCAGGCAGCTCGCCGAATGGCACGTATCGCCCAATCCTCGGGTTTGCGTTCGCCGGCGACCAATTGATGCGATCCGACACAAACCTGATGCTCGCCAATTGTTCCTGTTAGCCCGGAGCCCATGGTCTCGCGTACCGCCGAAGGAACAATCAGAGGCAGGCCCTTGCTTCGTGCGTTTTCTACAATGGTCGCGGCCACCACGTGGTGCGAGGCCTGTTCCAGGGAACCAGCCATCCGCAGAACTTCCTCGGGATTGGTCCCGGGAGCGGTTTCGATGGCGACGAGCCGCGCTCCGCCCACGGTCAAGGTTCCGGTCTTGTCGAACATCACCGTGTGCGTGCGGGCAAGTGCCTCGAACGGCGCGCCACCCTTGATGAGAATGCCGTGGCGAGCGGCCTGTGCGACGCCTGCAATGAACGCCACCGGCGCGGCCAGGATCAGCGGGCAAGGGGTGGCGGCAACCAATACCGCGAGGCCACGGATCGGATCGCCGGACCATAGCCAGGCTGCTCCAGCCACAAGAAGTGCGACGGGAAACAGCAGCAACGCATATCGATCGGCCAGGCGAATGAACGGCGCTTTTGCCGTTTGTGCGGTGTGGACCAATCTGACGATGCCCGCATACGTGCTTTCGCCGGCAGTGGCGGTCGCGCGCATCTCGAATGTATTGCCGGCATTGACCGTCCCGCTCCTGACCGGTTCACCTTCGTGGCGCGTGACCGGAATCGGTTCGCCGGTTAACACGGCTTCGTCAATCGATGCGGTCTGACTTACGACAATTCCATCAATAGGGATGACTTCGCCGCCTCGCACAAGAATCGTATCGCCAACGGCAACCTGTCCGATCGGTACATCTGCAATCGAGGCGCCATCTCGGCGATGCGCAATTCTCGGCGCACGATCGACCAGAGACTTCAGATCTCGCTCGGCTCGGGCAACTGCAAAATCCTCGAGAACGTTGCCGCCGGCATACATGACGGCAACGACGACCGCCGCCAGGCTTTCGCCGAGCGCAAGAGCCGCGGACATTGAAACAAATGCAATCGCATCAACTCCAATTCTGCCCGCCACAAAGTCTCGAACCATCGAAGCCAAAAGACCAGCCACGACCGGTACAGTTCCGGCTGCCCAAATCGAGCCAGACAGGTCTCCATGGCCTAACGTCCACGCAATCAAGCCGAGGGCGAGCGAGGCAAGCGCCACCACAATCAATGATCGTCGGAAAAACCGTTCGGTCAGCATTCATGCCATCCATGCGTGCAGCAAGGACCAGGCCACGCGTCGCAGTGCCGTGCTGGCGGATAGCTCCCGGGAAAGTGAGCGGCCTAGCGCAAGGAGCCCGGAAGCATTCGCACGAGAGTGCGGTCGCGAAATAACCAATGATGTACAAGTGCCGCTGCAGCGTGAATAGCGGCCAATGCCATTAAACCGTTGGCCAAGACCTCATGTACTTCCTTGACGGAGCGCGCCATCGGTCGATTCGCCGTCCATGGCGACGGAATCTCTAACAATCCGAACAAGGGCAGCGCGTCGCCTCGCGCGAACTGCACGACGATGCCTGCAACGGGTACTGCTACCAGAAGCCCATAGAGTGCGTAATGCGCGAAACGACCCAAGTAGTCCAGCCAAGCCCCAAATACAGTGACCTCGGTGGGCGGCGGTGGGTCCGCCAGCCTCCACAACAAACGGGCGATCAAGATGATAAGGATCGCGAGCCCTGCCGAAATATGGACAACCAGTCCAGCCGCTCGAACTGCGCCTTTTGGCAAGTCGTCGCCTAGGATTCCCAGTGTCCAACCCAAGGCCACCAGGGCAACCGTCGCCCAGTGAAGCAACTGGGGAATGGCGCCATATCCATCAGCTGAATTTCGTAGCCGCATGCAGACCTCATGGCGATGGTCAGTACTTTTCGTATGTCACCTACGAAGCCGATCGTTAGACGTCTTTGATTTCGATCAAAGCGCCGGGCGCTATTTAATTCCCTGGAGTATGGGGTTCATATCGGCCACTCCCTGGGGAGCTGCGAGCGATTCAGTGCTTCGCCCGCATGCACTGGTCAAGAAAATGCCCTTGCCGATGATAAGACATGCGCCTGACGGCCTTCTTTTTCATGTCGTCCAACTCTCTGGTGCACTCGGAGAATCTTTGCTGGTCTTCGGCCCAATGCTTCTTTGCCGCTTCGAGACGAGTCGCGGTCCAGCGCTTAACCCGACTGGTAACCGTTCCATTTTCCGCCTTGGCAAAGGCACTTGAGGCGATCGCGATTGTCGGGCTGGATTCTTGAACCGTGACATTGACGTCGAGAGCGATCACAATCGCAAGCCCGAACGCAGCACCTCGCAAATATCGCATTTGATTTGCCTCCCTCGTTTGCCAGTCATTCAAATAGAAAATCTCACCGAACGAATTGATTTGCCTCAATTGAGGCGATTGGGTTTTCGTTAGATCAGATTGCAATGATAGCGGGCCCCGCGGCGCCTAAGGCGGTGGTATCGAAGAACTGCCCGTGCATGGGCTGTTAGGGCAATTGATCCGGATCAACCTCCCAAGAGCCGTGGTGGCTATGAATGCCTGGCGGTCGTGAAGGAGGCAGCGATGGAATTCAACGAAGTCCTATTCAGCCGGCGGTCGGTGCGCGAATACACCCCTCAACCCGTCGATGAGGAGGCAATCCGGCATCTGATCGAAGCCAGTATTTACGCTCCAAATGCCGTGAACCAACAGCCTTGGACCTTCACGGTCGTGCGCGACCAAGACGTGCTCGACCGTATATCACGCGGCGCCAAGGCTCATATGTTGGCCAACATGCCAGCCAGCGACCACTCCGAACACTTTCGATCGCTGCTCGGCGACCCAAAATTCCAGATTTTCTACCATGCGCCGGTACTGATCGTGATCTCTGGGATCCGGCAGGGACCCTGGATTGTCGAAGACTGCGCGCTGGCCGCGCAGAACTTGATGCTGGCCGCTTATGCGGCGGGCCTCGGCAGCTGCTGGATCGGCTTTGCGCAAAGCTTCCTCAACACCGCGGAAGGAAAGCAACTGCTCGATATTCCAGCAGTTTCCGTGCCGGTGGCGCCAATCATCGTGGGGCGGCCAAAATCAATCGCCGTCGACGTTCCGCGAAAGGCGCCAGATATCCGTTGGATTTGATGCAGGCCTGCGGAGGGTTAACGATGCACGAGCCGGAAACGTCGCCGCTATGTCCGAATTGTGGAGGACCGATGCATTTGGTTCGCGTCGGACCGCGCGAGAACGCACTGCCGGGACTACTCAGATTCGAGTGCCGGGTTTGCAAGGTGGTGGTGACGGAGCCTGCACAGCCGCAGAGGCAAACGTGAGCGCGTAGCGTCACTGCATCCGCGCAAAGTTGCATAATAAATTACCTCACCTGTGGTCAAATGTTGAGATCGCGAGCGGTTTCGCAAGCTCGGCAGTCACCAGATACAAGATCACCACGACAGCGCATGCCGCCAGCACGCCGATGGGCAGGCTGCTGAAGCCGAATCCGGTACCGATCGGACTGGCGATGATAGCAATGCCGACGGCAAGCGCGCCAAGCGAACTTGCGGCGAGGAGGGGGCTCGGTTGCATCTTCCATGCAGGTCCGCTCGTCCGGATAATAAAAATCACAAGGATCTGAGTTGCAGTCGATTCGAAGAACCATGCGGTACGAAAGGCGTCTGGTGAAACGTGGAATATCCAGATCAGCATGGCAAAGATGACGAGATCGAAGACCGACGACAGGGCGCCCATGATCAAAGTGAAGCGAAGGATGCTTTTCATATCCCAGGCCTCAGGTCGCGAAACATCTGCCTCGTTGACTCGGTCAAACGGTATTCCAATCTCCGAGAAATCGTACAGCAAATTGTTGAGCAGAATCTGGACAGGCAACAGCGGAAGAAAAGGCAGCACCAGCGACGCAATGGCCATCGAGAGCATATTGCCGAAATTTGAGCTGGTTCCCATACGGACGTATTTGAGGATATTCACAAACGTCCGGCGGCCTTCGTGCACGCCGTCAGCCAATACCCCGAGGTCCTGGGACAGCAGGATCATGTCGGCGGCGCTCCGCGCCACGTCCGTCGCCCCCTCGACTGAAAGTCCCACTTCGGCGGCGTGGATGGCGGGAGCATCGTTAACGCCGTCGCCGAGGAACCCGACGGTGTGACCGCGGGCCTGCAACGCGCGGATGATGCGCGTTTTCTGATCAGGAGTGACGCGGGCAAACAAGTCCGCGTCCTCGACGCACGCCGCCAACGCGGAATCGGTCAGATCTGCGATCTCGGCTCCGGTCAGGAGACCGCGCGCGGGAATTTTTAGTTCGTCGACGACATGGCGAACCACCGCCTCATGATCCCCTGAGACGACTTTGACGCGGACGCCGGCAGCGGCAAGCCGGGCGATGGCAGTTGCGGCGCTGGCCTTCGGCGGGTCGACAAATACGCAATATCCGGCAAAGACCAGATCGCACTCATCGCTGACATGCAGTTCGTGGCGTTCTTTCGGGATGGGCTTCCAAGCAACTGCAAGCAGCCGGCAGCCGCGGCCGGCCTGCTCATCCTGGATGCGTGAAAGCTTCGCGCGGCACGCATCGTCCAACGGACGGCGTCGTCCGTCATCTGCATCGGTCATGGTCGACAACGAGAGGATGCGCTCCGGGGCGCCCTTGACGATCAGCATTCGTTCGGTTGCGTTTTCCGCAAGCACCGTGACGCATCGGCGCTCAAAGTCGAACGGGATTTCATCGCACTTGGTCCATTGCCGAATGCGCTGGTCGGTGCAGCTGGCGATGACAGCCTGGTCCAGCGGGCTGCGAATACCGCTGCTGAAGCAGCTGTTGATGAGAGCGAGAGTCAAGGTGCGATCACTGTCAGTGCCGCCGGGGCCCGGGTGGCCGACTAAGGAAATCCGAGCCTCAGTGAGCGTGCCGGTCTTGTCGGTGCAAAGAACGTCCATGGCGCCGAGATCGTGGATGGCGGCGAGCCGTTTCACGATGACGGACTTCTCCGCCATGCGAAGAGCGCCACGCGATAGCGTTACAGTCATGATCATCGGCAGCAATTCCGGAGTGAGGCCAACGGCCAACGCCACCGCGAACAGGAAGGAATCGAGCATCGGTCGCCCAAACGCGAGGTGCACGAGCAACACGAACAGCACCAAAAACACGGTCAATCTCAGGATCAGCAATCCGAGCCGATGAATGCCACGCTCGAACGCGCTTGGCGGGTCGGCGGAACTCAACGCCGCCGCGATGCCGCCGAAACGGGTGGCAGCGCCGGTCTTGACTAAGAGCATGGTGGCTTCGCCGCTCACCACTGATGTCCCGGCAAATAAAGCGTTGAACGCATCCGCAGGCGCTGCGGTGGTGCATAGTCCGGCGCGTTTCTCCGTCGGAAATGGCTCGCCGGTCATCAGCGCTTCATTGACGTGGATGTTTCGGCTGCTGATAACGACACCATCGGCCGGCACTAGGTCGCCCGCTCTGAGCTCGACGACATCACCCGGCACCGCCTGGTCTACGGGTATCGAGACGATCTTGCCGTCTCGGTACGCGTCGACGCGTATGGCCACCGACCGCTTCAAGGATTCCGCTGCTAACTCGGCACGATGCTCCTGGATCACATCGAGAGTGATCGATAGCGCAATCACCACCAGGATGATGCCGAAGCTTGCGAAGTCCCCGGTGAGTGCCGAAATTCCTGCCGCAACGACCAGGATCGCCACCAACGGCTCGGCAAATTTGCGAGCAATCTTCCATAGAACGCGCCGGTTCGGCGCATCTGAAACGGAATTCCGCCCGAATTGCATGAGGCGGCGGGCGGCCTCTTCTGAACTCAAACCTGATTGGTTGCTGCGGAGCTGCTCATACAACGCGCTAGAGGAGGTACACCAAAATGCGTCGGCGGAAGGTCCGGGCATGTACGGTTCTTCCCTTTGGCAAGACTCCACGAGTATTTCATAAAGCGGCCCCGGCATGAGGTAATGCCGAGGCCGTGCCAAGCTTGGTCAGGGGTGAGGGAGCTTGGCGCACTTATCGATCCGGCTACGACCGGAATTTAAATCCGCCGACGATCAGGCCGCCTTGACGTCAATCTTCTTGGCGGGCTTCTGAGCTTCGGCCTTCTTCGGCAGTGTGATCAGGAGTACGCCCTTTTTGAAATTGGCTTCGATCTTGTCGGCGTCGACGCCTTCGGGAACCCCGAACGTCCGTTCAAAGGATCCGAAGTGACGCTCCTGGAGATAGTAGTCCTTCTTCTTCTCTTCCTTTTCTTCCTTTTTTTCGCCCTTGATGGTCAGATTGCCGTTCTTGAGTTGAACCTCGATGTTCTTCTCGTCGATGCCGGGCACATCCGCCGTGATCTCGTAGGCGTTGTCCTTCTCGACGATATCGACGGCCGGAGTTGCGAAGTTGAGCTCGCGCCAGAACGGCTCGACATTGAATGCAGACTGCTGGAATGGCAATCGCAGTCGGCTGCGGCTGAAGCCGAAGTCCTCGAACAGGCGATCGATTTCGCGGTGCAGAGTCTCCAGCGGGTGCCACGCCTGAGGCGCGACATTCTGCTGACCCTTGGTCTCGGTCTTGATGGGAAGCTTGGTTGCTGTTTCGACCATGATTAATCCTCCTGAATGAAGTAAACGAAAAATTCTTAGCTCTCAGGAACAGGCCGCATATTGAGCTAAGTCAAATTGATCCGCGTGGTTGATCGGCATAAATGAAACAGGGTTGCTGTGTCCGACGGTTGGACGATGCAATTCTTATCGGAGGGACGCCATGGTAGGCGCCTATACTCGGCGATTGGCGATAGCAGCCTTGATCTTCTGCCTTTGGGGCAAAGGGTTGGCCATGGCCCAGCAATCGTCTGTCCAGCGCGGAGAATCGCTGGTTATCCAGCATTGCGCGATGTGCCACGGCATGGGCAGCAGCGAGACAAGCCCGAACCCTATGGCACGGTCGTTTCGCGCAATCGTTCGCGATCGCCCCATCGATGCCTTGGAAGAGCCGTTAAGAAACGGCGCTCTATTCGATCACCCAATGATGCCAGGGTTTGCGCTGTCGCCACGCGACGCCAGCGCTATCGTACGTTATTTGCGGTCCATTCAAAGGCCCTGAGGCCGGGGGTGCGTCATGCGCGTGGGCGTGCCGAAGGAGATCAAGGACAGCGAATATCGCGTCGGACTGATTCCCGCGACGGTTCGCGAACTCACTGCGCACGGTCACCAGACCTTTGTCGAAAGCGGTGCGGGCCTCGGTGCCGGTTCAGCGGACGATGAGTATGTCGCGGCTGGAGCCAAAGTCCTGCCCGATGCGGGGCAGGTGTTCGAGTGTTCCGAGCTGATCGTCAAGGTGAAGGAGCCGCTGGCGGCGGAGAGACGCCGACTGCGCCGCGGCCAGACGCTGTTCACCTACCTGCACCTCGCGCCGGATCGAGATCAGACGCGAGAGTTGATCGCTTCAGGCGCGACCGCGATCGCCTATGAGACCGTAACCGAAGTCAAAGGCAAGTTGCCGCTGTTGACACCGATGTCGGCGGTCGCCGGGCGGATGGCAGCCCAGGTCGGTGCACATTATCTTGAACGGCCGCAAGGTGGTCGCGGTCTTCTGCTCGGCGGCGTGCCTGGGGTCGAGCCGGCCAACGTCTTGGTGATTGGCGCCGGGATCGTTGGCAGCAATGCTGCGCTGATCGCCGCGGGCATGCAAGCCGACGTAACGGTGACGGCACGCAGCCATGAATCGATGAAGGAGATTGCTCGGCACGGCGTACACACGGTTGTCTCAACCATTGAGGCAATCGAGGCTCTTTGCCGGAAAGCCGACGTCGTGATCACCACCGCTCTCATTCCCGGTGCGATGGCGCCCAAACTGATTTCAGGCGCCACGGTGAAAGCCATGAAGCCGGGCTCGGTGATTGTCGATGTCTCTATTGATCAGGGCGGCAACGCCGAGACGTCCCGCCCGACCACCCATTCGCATCCGACGTTTGTTGTCGATGGTGTCGTCCACTATTGCGTGGCCAACATGCCGGGCGCGGTGCCGCGGACTTCTACCTTTGCGCTCAACAACGCCACTCGCCCGTTCATTCTGGCGATGGCCGACAAGGGTATACGGCGGGCGCTGAATGAGGATGAACATCTGGGCAACGGGCTCAACGTCCATGAAGGCGCGGTGACCTGCCGCGCTGTCGCGGAGGCTCAGGGACTTCCTTATACTCCTTTGGCAGCGATTTAGCTTTCCCGGAACCGGCGTCAGTGCCGTAAAGCGCCCGCGGCCTTGTAGGGCTCCGGCCAGATGTTGCGAATTTGCTCGGGCAGGCAACGTCTGACGTCGTCGATCTCGCCCTCGGTGATCTTCATGGTCAGAAGTTGAAACACCGCCATGACCGCAAGAGCCGGCTCGGCCAGAGGATCGCGCCGGAACGATTGGTTCACGCGCGCCACGAACTCGCCGACGCTGCGGTTCTTGACCGGCGTCGCCGCGGGGCGCCATTGCTCGTAATAGGCTCCGCGCAGCAACGCAGGAAGTTGGGCGCCAAGGTCGGCGGCTTCGTTGACCTTCAACGAGTCTCGCAAGGCGTGAAGCACCGCTTTCAAGAGGCGGTAGCTGCGGGCCTTATCGTTCCATTCCAACCGGCGATCGAGTTCGTTGATCCAGATATGGGTCAATTGAACAGTATGGTCGAGACTTTCGAGCCCTTGGGCGCTCATGCAAACCTCCTAATCGTGTTGCCTTCACATCGCCATTTCGGGTTCCAGAGCGCGCTCCTTCTGGGGCTCCGGAATTTCCGTCATCGTGGCCTCCGTCAACAGCAGAACGCTCGCGACCGAAACCGCGTTTTCAAGCGCAACTCGGACCACTTTGGTCGGATCGATGATGCCGGCCTCGACCAGATCGACGTACTCCTTGCGTCCAGCGTCGAAGCCGTAGTTGCCCTGGCCGGCCAGCATTCGCGCCACGACAACGCCGCCGTCGACCGCGGAATTCTCGGCGATCTGACGGGCCGGAAATTCCAATGCGCGTTTGAGGATTTGCAGGCCGGTGCGTTCGTCACCGGTGCATTTGGCTTCCTCCTGCTCGACGGCTGAAATGCAGCGCAGCAGCGCCAATCCACCGCCCGGAACGATCCCTTCGGCCACCGCCGCCTTGGTGGCGCTGATAGCATCATCGAGGGCTTCCTTCTTGGCTTTCATCTCGGCTTCGGCGGGCGCGCCGACCCGGATCACGGCCACGCCCCCCGACAACTTGGCGAGCCGTTCCTGCAGCTTTTCCTTGTCATAATCGCTAGTGGATTTCTCGATTTCACGGCGAATCTGCTCGATCCGGCCATCGATGCGTTTGCGGTCTCCGGCGCCGCCGATGATCGTCGTGTTGTCCTTGTCCACGACAATTCGCTTGGCGCGGCCAAGCTGCTCCAGAACCGCATGCTCGAGGGTAGCTCCGAGCTCTTCCGCAATCATCTGTGCGCCGGTCAGTTCAGCAATATCCTGAAGCATCGCCTTGCGCCGGTCGCCGAAACCTGGAGCCTTGACGGCGCAGCTCTTCAACGTCCCCCGAATCTGGTTGACGATGAGCGTTGCCAGAGCTTCGGCTTCGACATCTTCGGCGACCACCAGCAAAGGACGGCCTGATTTGGCGACCTGCTCAAAGAGCTGGATTAAATCCTTGAGCGCGCTGATCTTCCGGTCGCAAAGCAGAACAAATGCATCTTCGAGGACCGCCTCCATCTTCTCCGCGTTGGTGACAAAATAGGGCGAAAGATAACCTCGATCGAATTGCATACCTTCGACGACGTCCAGAACGGTCTCAGTTGTTTTCGATTCTTCGACTGTGATGACCCCTTCGCCGCCGACCTTCTCCATGGCACCGGCCACGAGCTCACCGATGTCGCTATCGTTATGGGCGGAAATCGCAGCAACTTGGGCCTTTTCCTTCCGCGTCGCGACCGGGCGAGAAAGGGCTTTCAGGGCCTCGATGGCGCTCTTGGTGCCGCGATCCAGGCCGCGCTTGATGTCGATTGCGCTGGCGCCGGCCACCACGTTGCGCAGACCGTCGGCAAAAATGGCATGAGCAAGAATCGTCGAAGTGCTGGTGCCGTCTCCAACCACATCTCCGGTTCGCTCGGCAGCTTGCCGCATCATGAGGGCGCCGAGATTTTCTTCCGGATCTTTCAGATCGAACTCCTTGGCGATGGTAACGCCGTCATTGCAAACGATGGGCGGGCCCCACTTCCGTTCGATCAAGACGGACTTGGAACGCGGGCCGAGCGTAACGCGCACCGCATCGGCCAGCTGTGTGGCTCCGCGAAGAATCTTTTCACGGGCGGCGGAGCGAAAAAGAACCTGCTTGTGTGCCATTGGCGTGTTTCCAAAAAAATGTTGGTCAGGTGGACTTGTTGTCAGATCGTGAACGCGAGGACCGACACCGCAATGACGCTAGCTATGGTGAGCAACAGGAGTACGTGATCTCCTTCCGGTGCAGACCACTGATGGGCTCGTGATTGCATAGCCAGCCTCTTCGTGAGAGTTACAGGGCAGCTTTTGCGGGGCTGCTTTGATCTCGCTCAAATGCGGCCATCCTCGTCGATTGCCGCGAACATTGAAGGTCCGGCCTTGACGATCGTGTGAGGCGCGGTCGGACTCTGCGAAACGCAGGTCGCAATCCCGATCCATACGACAACGACAGACGTAAGAAGAGCGGTCGCGACGATCTTCAAGTGGGTCGTCGCACTCGCATGATAAATGGAAGCGTTCATGATGACGTGCTCCTATTATAAGCCCCGTCTGCATGCGACGTCCTCGGACCTCCCGCTTTGAGCTGAATCAACTAGGAAACCTTTTCATTTGGATCGGCGAACGTCAGCGAACCAACGCCACGCGATCGCAGGCTGAAATCTCACAAGAGGCAAGGCGTGCAGAGCCAATGCGCCGGCCTTTGGCGACGTGATGCGAAAAACGCTCGCGGCGCTGAGCGCGGTTAGGAAGCGCGCCCTCTGCCACAGTTTGATTTGGCTCAATGCCGGTTTGATCGCAGCCCGCGAAGATCATGACGTCTTTCGGCTTGCGAAACCCCTGGAGGAACGTCATGTCCGTCGCAGAACAGTCGCCAATCGGTAGCGTCCCTGCTGCCGTTCATGAACCTAGCTGGATCGTCAAAAACTGGGGGTTGCTCGCCGGCATCACCGCGCTGATCGTGATCCTCGCGTTACCGACACCAGCCGGCTTGCCGGTGGCCGGCCATCGGATGCTGGGCATCCTGGTCTTCGCGGTGATCGTGTGGATGACGGAGGCGGTCGACTACGCGGTCTCGGCTGTCGTCATCGCGGCCTTGATGGCGTTCCTGCTCGGCCTCGCTCCAAATCCGGCAAATCCGAAGGTGCTGATGGGCACCAGCGCCGCGCTGACCGCTGCCTTTGGTGGCTTTGCCAACACGGCACTGGTCCTGGTCGCCTCGGCATTATTTCTCGCCGCTGCAATGACCTCGACCGGCCTCGATAAGCGGATCGCGCTGAACATTCTGTCTCGCGTCGGCGTCAAGACCAGCAGCGTTATCATCGGCACCATCCTGGTCGGATTCGTCATCGCATTCCTGGTGCCATCGACCACGGCGCGTGTGTCGTGCCTGGTGCCGATCACGCTCGGCATCATCGCGGCGTTCGGCGCTAGCAAGAAAAGCGCCTTCGCCGCAACGCTGATGATCACCACTGTTCAGACCGCGAGTATCTGGAACGTGGGCATCAAGACTGCCGCTGCGCAGAACATGGTCGCGGTGGGCTTCATCGAAAAGACCTTGCATCATACTATCACCTGGCTCGATTGGTTCATCGCAGCGGCACCGTTCGGCCTGCTGATGTCGATCGCGCTCTATTTCGTCATGATCTGGATGATGCCGCCGGAGCTGAAAGAGGCGCCGGGCGGACTGGCGGCGATCCGCAAGTCGCTGGCTGATCTCGGCCCGATGAAGACCTCGGAGAAAAAGCTTCTCGCGATTTCCCTCACTTTGCTGGTTTTTTGGGCGACCGAGGGCATCCTGCACTCGTTCGACACCAGCACAACCACCATCACGGCGGTTGCGCTGATGTTCATGCCCGGTATCGGCATCATGACCTGGAAGGATGCCCAGCCGCGGATTCCGTGGGGCACTGTGGTCCTGTTCGGCATCGGCATCAGTCTCGGCACCGCGCTGCTGCAGACCAAGGGTGCGACGTGGCTCGCCGACATCGTGGTGGCTGAGTTCGGTTTGAAGCAGGCCACCGCAATGTTCATCCTCGCCGTGATGAGCCTGTTCTTGGTCGTGATTCATCTCGGCTTCGCCAGCGCCACCGCGCTCGCTGCCGCCATGATCCCGATCGTGATCGCGGTGCTTCAGGGCGTCGCCACGCCGGGCCTCAATCTTGTCGGCATGACGATGCTGCTGCAGTTCGTGGTCAGCTTCGGCTTCATCCTGGTGGTCAATGCGCCGCAGAACATGGTGGCCTATGGCACAGAAACCTTCGAGGCGCGTGACTTCGTGCGCACCGGCCTCGTGCTTACGGTTGTGGCGTTTGCGCTCGTCATGATCCTCGGCGCCACCTATTGGCACTGGCTAGGTTACGTCTGAGGGCATGTGCGATGTCTCGAAACGCCCTCTCTGTGGTGTTTGCGGGTAGCGGCGGTGCCGGCGCGATGACGGCCGGCACCGTCTTCCTGCGCGCCGCCGCGCAAGCTGGCTACTACGGCTTGATGACACAGCTGTTCGGGCCTCAGGTGCGCGGCGGCGAGGCGGCCGCCCTCGTGCAGGTCTCTACTGAACCGATTGAAGCCCAGCCGGATCGTTTCGACCTGTTCGTTGCCATCGACTGGACGAAGGTTGATCAGTTCGCGCCGGAGATCCCCCTCGATCCCAGCAGCGTCATTATCTGCGACCCGGATAAGGGGGCGGTACCGCCCAGCATCGCGAAATCGAAAGCACGGATTGTCGCGCTCAAAATGAGCGATCCGGAAGCGAACCGTCTGGAGCGGGGCTGGTTCGGTGAGCGGCGGAATATCTTTGCCGCCGCTGCGGTGGCATCATTGGCCGGAATCGCCGAGCCGGAACTGGCGCACGCTCTCGACGCGGTCCTTGGCGGCAAGAACGCCAAGGTCATGGAGACCAATCACCGCGCTCTGAAAATGGGCGTTGCCTCGGCGCCTTCGCTCCATATCGAATGCAAGCTCGCCCCCGCGCGTGCCGACAAGCGATGGCTCATCAGTGGCAACGAGGCCATCGGCCTCGGCGCGCTGCGCGGCGGTGTGCGATTCATTGGTTGTTACCCGATAACGCCCGCGACCGACCTCGTGGAATGGCTGGCGCCTGAGCTGTCGAAGCTCGGCGGCCGGCTGGTCCTCGCGGAAGATGAACTTTCCGCGATCAATATGACGCTGGGTGCGTCGTTCGGCGGCACGCCGGCGATGACGGTGACATCCGGACCCGGGCTCTCGCTGATGGTGGAAAGCATTGGCCTTGCCGTCGCGGCCGAAGTGCCGGCAGTAATTGTTGATGTTATGCGGGCAGGGCCCTCGACGGGTATTCCCTCCAAAACCGAGCAAAGCGACGTCAATATCGCAATCTATGGCGGACATGGTGACGCGCCGCGTGTGGTTGTCGCGCCAATGTCTGTCGGCGACTGCGTAGGAACGGCCGAGTGGGCCGTCTATGTCGCGGAAGCGCTGCAAAGCCCGGTGATCGTTTTGTCGGACCAGATGCTGGGCCAAGCCACGGCAGTCGTCGATCCCGCGTCACGGCCCGAAGCAAAATCGCGCCGCGTGAACGGCGTGGCGTCCGGCGGCTCTTTCAAGCGCTACGCTCTTGTCTCCGATCCGATCACTCCCATGCCGGCGCCAGGAACGCCCGGCTACGCCTGGGTTGGCGAGGGCTTGACTCACAATGAGGTCGGCATCCCCGTCAGCGGGGCGGGCCTGCATGTGGCGCAGATCAACAAGCGCGCCAAGAAGATAGCTCAGTTCGACCTCGGTGATTGGTGGGGACGGAGTTGGGGCGAGGGAGAGACTGCGATCCTGAGCTTCGGGTCGAGCATCGCACCTTCGCGGGTCGCAGCCGAACGCTTGACCGCAGCCGGGCGCCCAACGCGAGTCATCGGCTTGCGCGTATTGGCGCCGGTGCCGCAGGCGGCGCTTGCCAAGGCGCTCATCGGCGTTCGCCGGCTGATCGTCCTCGAGCAGAATCACGGTGCGCAACTTTACCACTACCTTCTTGGCAACAAGTCCATTCCCGCGGCAAGCGAGAGCATCGCGCGGCCCGGTCCCCTACCGTTCCGGCCCGCCGAGCTCACGGCACTTCTGGCATAAGGACGCTCACATGACCGCGACAATCGAAGCCCATTGCGTCCGCGAACTGGCCGCCAAGGATTTTTCGTCCGGTGCACATCCGATCTGGTGTCCGGGCTGTGGCGACTATGGTGTGCTGGCGGCTCTGGAGCGCGGCCTCGCGCTGCATGGCCGACCGTCGCACGAGGTGGCGCTGATCTCGGGCATCGGCTGTTCGTCACGCCTCCCGGCCTATATGACCTGCTATGGCTTTCATGGGGTGCATGGCCGCGCGCTGGCGTTCGCAACAGGCCTTAAACTCACCCGCCCCGAGCTCGAAGTCATTACCGTCGGCGGCGACGGTGACGGTTATTCGATCGGCGGCAATCACTTCATCCATGCCTGCCGGCGCAATGTGGACATGCTCTATGTCGTCATGGATAATCGGGTTTACGGCATGACCAAGGGCCAGCCGTCGCCAACGACCGAACCCGACTGGGACAGCGAGATAGCTCCCGGTGGCATTGGTCTGCGTCCATTCAATCCGCTGGCCGTGGCGGTTGCTTCGGGAGCGAATTTCGTCGCGCGCGCATTCTCCGGCCATCCCGACGCCCTCGCCGAACTGATCGTCGAAGGAATCCGCTGGCCCGGCTTTGCCTTCATCGAGGTGTTAAGTCCCTGCATCACCTTCCGCCCCGAGGAGTTCGACTGGAAAGCCAAGGTGCAGCCATCCGGTTTGAAAATCGAGGATGACCGCGCCGCGGCGATCGCCGCCGCCCTGGCGGACGATGGCTTCAGCCTGGGTGTGCTGTACAAGGGGGAACGTGCACCCGCTCCGACACCAAAGCCGGTTATGGCCTCGATGATGGAGATCGAGGCTCAGTTCGCGCTGTAAGCAGCACAGTTACACTTCAATCGCACTCGCCAATTGGCCACAATTTCGTATTGTCGTTGACGCCCTGTACACCGGGCGAGGTCTCCGCGGCCACGCGAATAGCCTTCCGCTCGCTGTCCGAGCGAACAAGGCCCCACAAGTAGACGACACCGCCGTTGACGGTAATATTCAACATGCGTGTATGTGCCCAATTCTCGGCTTTCAATCGCGACAGCAAATTTTTGCGAATGGTGGCGTCCGAAAGCGGAATTTTAAGACCTTTGCCGACGCTGGCGACCGCTTGCACCAAATTGGCGCGGGTGACGATCCCAACCAACTGGCCGTTCTCGACGATCGGAACTCGCTTGATCGAGCGCTTCTCGAGAAGGGTGGCGACCTCGTGGAGCAGCATTTCCGGCGAAGCGGTAACGACCTCCTGGGTCATCACATCAGCCACCTTTCGGGCGTGGGCCTTCGCATATTCGTCCGCCAGTGCTTCAGAACCGATAAAGGCACGCAGCCACCACGGATGTTGCTTTTCAGTTCCGGTCTCGATGCGGTGGAGCAGGTCCCCCTCGCTGATGATGCCGATAACTTTTCCGGCGCTGTCCACCACAGGCACCGCACTGATATGATATCGCAGGAATGTCTCAGCGACGCTCTTAATCGTTGCTTGAGGGCTGGCGGTGATGACTGGAGCCACCATAACGTCGCGGGCTTTCATCGATTTCCTCCAAATGGCATGCATTGAAGAATGCTGCGACTGTTATCCAGGTGCAGTCCTATGCAATGCTATTTAACCCTTGTGCTTGGCCGTCGTTTGACCTGCATCAAATGCAGTGCCCGTGCGAGTCAGTCACGGGTGGATGCTGGTTGGTGGCTTCATTCTGTTTGAACGTTAATTTCGCAAGAATGAACCAAGCGGCACATTTTTTGGAGGCGGGTCTCTGCCATATACAGTTTCATCGTAGGAAGGCGGGTTGGACGCGCATGACAGCGTAAGTTGCCAAAAGGTGATACCGCTGCCGAACAAAGTCGCATACAGATTCGCATTGGCGTGAAAACGTCCCACTTCAATTTCCTGCGCTGCTGTAATTCTTCCATCGATACGCATCTTGCGTAAGCCCTCGCAATTTGCACCCAATTCACTTTCAAATGGACCCTTGAAATGGCTTTCAAACCGCGCATGAGCACATTCATGGTAAAATAAAAAATCGACCAAAATCCCAGAGGACTGATCAACCTGTGGGAATCTGGATTTATCAAAGATGAAATAGGGAAGCCCGCTTTGATCAAAATCGGTAAACCCGGCAAAGCCGTACGCATATCTATTTTGCTCCGGGATGGAATACTCCCCATTCACAGTGTGTACTTTGCAACTTATTTCTTGTCCTGCTGAGAGGGTAAACGCGACTCCAGGAGTCGACCAACTGACCGCCAGACACCAGAGACAGACTCTCCATAAATTGAGGATTAGACGCGACTTCGAGACATCTAACATCCCACGCTCGTTGGATATTCCCGTTTGTTTGTAACGTCTTTTATGATCGGCCATTGGTTCCTGTTCCGGGGGGCGCCTAACAGCTCTCATCATTAAAGGTCGCTCGGACGGCTGCTATTGATTCGCATCAACAGCGGTCGCCGCATGACGCGCTTTGCGTCGGGCTCCGTTTAGTCCCTGCGCTTAGAGCTGAATCAAATGAAAAATCTGTTCTTTGAGCTGGCACACGGCACCATGCTGCCCGTGCAACGAGGTCGGAGAAGATAATGCCACAGACCTGGCAGACTCATTGCTCTCTCGATCCGGCGTCAATCGAGAACACTATCGCAAGCCCCAGGCCTTGATGGGCTCAAGCCGGCCCCCTCGCAGCTCGAATGCCGTTTTGATCTAAGTCAGAACGACCAGCGCCAGGTCAGATAGCGTTCGAATGTCTTTGTGGCGGCGCTCGCAGCAATGGGTTTCGAAAAATGTCCTACGCAACGATGATGGTCCAAGTAGACGTGAATGGCGAGTTGGATGGTCGAGTCCGGATCGCAAAGCAGCTCGCCGACAGATTCCAGTCTAATCTGATCGGAATCAGTTCGTGGATGCCGCGGCCCCCGTTTGCAGTTGAGGGTGTGGTCATCGATCCCGAGTTGACTGCAGAAGACTTGGCCAGGAGAACCGAACTCCTCAATAAGCGCGGGGACGCATTCAAGGCGGCGGTTGGTATCGATGGGCGTCGTGTCGATTGGCGCTGCTCGCAGGAATTTCCAAGCGAATACATCGCGCGCGAGGCGCGCGCGGCCGACCTTGTTGTTATCAGCCGGGAGCGGGAGTCGTTTGATCCGTACGTCTTTCCGGATCCGGGCGCGCTTCTTTTGCGCGTTGGGCGGCCCGTTCTCACCGTACCTCCGGGCATCAGTTCAATGAGCGGACGCCGCGTGGTGGTCGCTTGGAAAGATACGAGGGAAGCGCGACGTGCACTTCAAGATGCGCTGCCTTTGCTGCATCGCGCGGACGAAGTCATCGTCGCCGAGGTCTGTGAGGGTCCCGATGACGTGGGCCCTGCGCAAGCGAGGCTAAGTGACGTGACCCGTTACTTGGCGGCCCACCGCATCACAGGCGTGGCCGCGCGCGTGAGGCCGGTCGAGGGGACGGCGGCGGGCAGCCTGCTTCGTCTCGTTCGCGACGAATCGGTCGATTTGATTGTGGCTGGCGCCTACGGACACAGCCGCCTGGGTGAGTGGGCGTTCGGCGGTATGACTCAGGCTTTGCTGAGCGAATGCCCTGTCTGCTGCTTGTTCTCTCACTGAGGAATCTGCAATGCATTCTTCGGAAAGTACAAGGGCGCTGAAAAAATCGCCCACGGCGATAGCAGCCGCGTTGCCGATGCCTGAGTGGGATGGCGGTGTGAAACCGCTAGCCGCGAAGCACTTGTACCGGCGCGCGAATCTATCCGACTTGTCATTTCAGACAACGAATGATCTCGATCCGATTGATGACATCGTCGGACAACAACGCGCAGTCGATGCGATCGCGTTCGGCACCCGTATGCACCAGCCGGGGTTCAATCTGTTTGTGATCGGCTCCGACGGCTCCCGGATGCAGAGTGCTGTGGGCAGTCTCTTGAAGGACGGTGCACCCAGCAAAGGCGAGCTGTCGGACTGGGTCTATGTCAATAATTTCAGCGACCCTCGCAAGCCAGTCGCAATCAACCTGCCCGCCGGCCGGGCAATCCAGTTCCGGGCTGCGATGCACGACTTGATTGACGATTTGAAAACTGCTTTGCCCGCCGTGTTTCAGAGTGAGGACTTTCAAGCGCGACGCAGCGCCATCGACCAATCGTTTCAATCCAAGCAGAGCGAAGCGTTTTCGGAACTTCACGAAAAGGCCGCCGCCAAGAATATTGCAATTGTTCGTACTCCTATGGGATTCGCCCTGGCGCCGCTCCGTGATGGCAAGATCGTGCCGCCTGACGAATTTAGCGCTTGGCCCGAAACCCAACGTCACGAGGTCCAAGAGACCATACGGAGCCTGGAAAAGGAGCTCGAGCAAGTCGTTCGTCAAATTCCCAGACTGGAAATGGAGCGACGTGATCAGATCCGCAAACTCAATCGCGAAACAGCGAGGTCTGCTGTCGGGCAGTCCATCGATGAGGTGCGGGCGAAATTTGCTGACATTCCCAAGGTGGTCGAGCACTTGGAGGCCGCGCGCGGCGACTTAGTCGATAACGTCACTCTGTTTGCACCCAAGTCCGAGGATGATGACAATCGTGGAATGCCGGAATTTGTCGATGGGAGTCCCTTCCAGCGTTACGAGGTCAACGTTCTGGTCAGTCACATGAACAGGGCTGAGACGCCTATCGTCGAAGAGCTGCATCCGACGTTGGCAAATCTTCTGGGCAATATCGAGTACATGTCGCAGCACGGCGTGCTGGTTACGAACTATCGGTTGATCAAGCCGGGCGCAATCCACCGGGCCAACGGCGGGTATCTGTTGCTTGATGTGCGAAGCGTATTGATGGAGCCGTTTAGCTGGGCTGCGCTCAAGCGGACGCTGCGGCAGCGCGAAATCAGGATCGAGGACGTCGGACATTTTTTGGGCCTGACCAGCACCGTATCGATCGAGCCGGATTCCATTCCTTTGGATGTCAAGGTCATCCTTTTTGGCAACCGCGCCCTTTACTATATCCTCGCTTCGCTCGATCCTGAGGTGCGTGAATATTTCAAGGTTCTCGCGGATTTTGAGGACGAGGTCGACCGCTCGCCCGCCGCGGAAGCGATCCACGCCAGATTGCTTGCGGCGATCGTTCAGCGAAAGGGACTTAAACCCATCGACCGCGACGGCGTGGCGTTGATCATCGAACATGCCGCGCGTCTGGCCGACCACGCAGCCAAGCTAACGCTTCTGGTTGAGCTGATTGGCGATCTGGTTGCCGAGGCAGACTGCTGGGCTTCCGAAGCCAAAAACGTCATCATCGGTCGCGCCGATGTTCAGCGCGCGCTTGATGAAAAAACGCGTCGTGCTTCACGGCTCCGTGATCGCGCGCAAGATAACATATTGCAAGACGTCGCGCTGATAGACACCACGGGGAGCCGGCTGGGCCAGGTGAACGGTCTGAGTGTTCTTGAACTCGGCGGCTTCCGATTTGGCCGGCCCACCCGCATCACCTGCCGGGTTCGGCCGGGTGCCGGTAAGGTCGTCGACATTGAAAGGGAGGTCGAGCTTGGCGGTCCGATCCATTCCAAGGGTGTACTGATCCTGTCCGGCTTTCTCGCCGGCCGGTTCGCGCTCGACGCGCCGATGTCGCTGTTCGCCAGTCTGGTGTTCGAGCAATCTTATGGTGGCGTGGAGGGTGACAGCGCGTCGTCGGCTGAACTCTACGCCTTGCTGTCGGCATTGGCAGAACTGCCGCTTCGGCAAGATTTGGCGGTTACCGGCTCGGTCAATCAACATGGCGATGTACAGGCCATTGGCGGCGTGAATGAAAAGATCGAGGGTTTTTTCGATATCTGCCGCGCGCGCGGGTTAACCGGAAGCCAAGGGGTGCTTATTCCAAAATCCAACGTTCAACATCTGATGCTCCGGCAGGATGTGCTTGACGCCTGCGCCGCTGGGCAGTTTTCGGTCTATCCAATCGCGACGATCGACGAAGGGATTTCGCTGCTGACGGGGTGTGCGTGCGGCAAGCGAGAGGCAACCGGTCAATACACCGAAGGCAGCGTCAATCGGCGCGTGGAAGATCGTTTGAAGGGCTATGCGCAGATCCGTCAAAATTTCGGTCAGCGGGCGGTGGCCACATCGGCAGCTAGGCATCGATGATGGGGCGTCCTATCGACTTCAAACGGATGGTGCTGGGGCTTCCGCAGAGTGCCGAGGATTATGCCTCGGTCGCGTTCACTGCCGAATTGGCGGAGTTGCTGGGTCTCGATCTCGTCGGCGTCTTCGCCGTTAATGAAGATCTGGTGGACATCGCGGCCATATCCTGCGTCAGGGAGCTTCATCCTTCTGGCGTGTGGCACCGTCTCGATGCCGAACAACTGCAACGAGGTTCGAACCGCGCGGCCGCCGATGCACGCAGGCTGTTTGATCAGGCTCTCAGGGCCGTGCGGTTGGGCGGAAGTTTTGATCTTGCCAAGGGACAGATCGGGGATGCCATCAGTTCACGGTCAATGCCTGACGACATCGTCGTCGTAATCGAGCCGAAGAATCCGGTCGAACGCGTCACCTATCAATTCCAAGAACTTCTGAATGCTGCATTGCGGGCGCCGACCGCCACATTGCTCATCCCAAGTCATGTCGTCCGCCGCCGTGGACCGATTGTCGCCGTGGCCACGAGTGAGCACGATTCGAGCATTCGCGCCGCGCTGAAGATGGCGGAAGCGAGCCATGAGAAATTGCTCGTTTTGATGCCACCCGACGCAGATGCAGAGCTGTTGCTGCGATTGGCGGCCACGACGGACATCCCGGTCGATCGAAAGATGATCCAACGCGCCGACCTTGAGGTGCCGGAATTGAGCGCCCTGTTGACCATGACAGGAGAGCGTTTTGTCGTAATAAGTCGAGGAGCGGACGCTCGCCTTCCGTCTCGTCTGGCGGCCGAGCGGGCCGTGCCAGTGCTCGTTACGGAGCCAATACAGAAAAGGCCGTGAGCGTTACTGATTTAAATCAATGTGCGGGTCCTTCCCGATGTCCGATATTTAAAACGTCGATCGTGGGAGAAGCTCAATGCCAACAATCAAGGCTATTGTTTTCATTTCAACGCTAGCTGCGCAGGTTGCCCTATGCGGAACGCTGCCCGTATCGGCCCTGCCACTGAGCCCTGCGGCAGGCGGCGCCGAGTTCATGCAATTCCAGAGGCGTCCGGCCATTGAAGTCCGAAATCAGGGCGCGGGCGTAGCCGCAGGCATCATCGGTGGAATGATCCTCGGAGGGATCATCGCATCGCAACCACCCCGCTACTATTACGGAGACTATCCGGCCTATCCTCCATACCAGGCTTATCCGCCTTATCCTGGCTATTCGAGGGGAGATGGCGTGATCGCTTACTGCATGCGCCGGTTCAGATCATATGACCCATACAGCATGACCTATCTGGGGCACGACGGTTTTCGGCATCCTTGTCCATAATGATGCCGATGGTACGCCGCAGCATCTTTGGGATCGCGCCATGCCGATCATACTGGAATAAGGCGCGCTCGCGCGCTGATGATTTGTGCGTTGATGAGGGATGGCGAATGAACAAGGTCCCAATACGGAAGGGCGACTGGATCGTTGTATGCGACGGCCGCAAAGCCCTCATTTTCGAGAATTCGGGCGATGCCAAGTTTCCAAATTTGCAGATCAAGGAAACTTATGACCATCCGGATCTTTCGACGCGCGAGCAGGGCGCCTCACCGCCCGGGCGCTCATTCCAGTCTATGGGACAGGGGCGAAGTGCCGTCACCCAGACGGACTGGCATGATGAATCAGAGCGAACATTCCTGAAATCGCTCTCGGAGCGGCTCAATTCAGCGGTCGTCGAGGGACGAACAAAGGCCCTGACAATGGTCGCGCCGCCCCGCGCGCTGGGAATGATAAGATCTGAGTTATCGACAGTCCTTCGTCGCGCGATCGTGCAGGAAATTGGCAAGGACCTTGTCAAACATCCGGTCCACGAAATCGAGCAGCAATTATTTGCCGAGAGGGAGTGAGGTCAACACGTAATCAAGTTTCAAAGGCGAGGAAAAGTTTTCCGTGTTGTCAACTCCGTTATCGAGGAACACGCGACAGCGGATTTTCGGCTATCTTGGAATATTGATTGTTCTTCTAGCTTTCGGTGCCCCCACGGGCGGATTGATAGAGATCCCTCTAAGCTTCCTGCTCAAGAACAAGCTGCATCTTTCCGCACACGAGGTTGCCAATTTTCGATTGGTCGCCGCCATCCCCGTCTATCTGTCCTTCGTGTTCGGATTTGTCCGGGACACATGGAATCCCTTCGATATGAGGGATCGGGGAATAATGCTCTTGTTCGCCACGGTGACCGGCGCACTCTACGTATTGTTCGCTTTCAATGCTGTCACGTACGTCAGTCTCCTCGCTGCAATGATACTTCTGGCGACCTCGTATCTTTTCGTAGCCAGCGCCCAGCAAGGACTGACATCGACGATCGGCCAGCAGAATGTGATCGCCGGCCAGATCAGCGTGGTGTGGAACGTTGCCGCTTCGATTCCGGCGATTGCGGCTCTCCTCGTGGGCGGAGCCCTGAGCGACGCGCTTGAGGCCCGTAATAGTGATGAAGCCGCGCGTTTTCTCTTTTTGGTCGGCGCCGCGGTCATGGCGCTCGTTGCCGTTTATGCCCTGTGGCGTCCGCAATACGTCTTTGACAATATCCGCATGGAGCGGGCGGATGGCGCACGCGCATTGGATGATCTCAGACGATTGGTTCGTCATTGGCCGGTTTATCCGGCGCTGTTGATTTGGCTCTTATGGAATTTCGCTCCAGGTTCGGCGACGCCGTTGCAATACCATCTGCAGAACAGCCTGCATGCAAGCGATGCCCAGTGGGGTCAATGGAACGCCATTTTTGCGGCGTCATTTATTCCGACCTTCCTGCTCTTCGGGATTCTCTGCGAGCGATACCCCCTGAGGACGTTGCTCTTCTGGGGGACCATTGCGGCGGTGCCTCAACTCGTTCCGCTACTCTTCCTGAGTTCCGTGCAGGCGGCTTTGATCGCCGCGGTGCCGTGCGGCCTTATGGGCGGGGTTGCAACTGCCGCATACCTCGATCTGATCATTCGCTCCTGCCCAACCGCACTTCAGGGCACGACCCTGATGATGTCGACTAGCCTTTTGGCGATGTCGACACGTTTTGGCGACGTTCTAGCCACCAATCTTTATGATCACTACGGCGGCTTCACGGCCTGCGTGATTGCAACAACGGTAGTGTACGCGCTTATCTTACCGGCTCTCCTCCTTGTGCCTCGTTATCTGACCGAGTCAGCCGACGGCCAGGTGTCGAAAATTCAATAGCGAAATCGTCGTCATTTGATCTGCCGCAAGGCCCGTCATGTTTTATCGGGCAATAATTGCCCGATTTTTCGGGAGGCAGGCATGTCCAAGAAAGTGAACATCGGCAAGGCCGGGCTGGCAGTCGCGTTTGTCCTCGGTGGATTTCATCTTGGCTGGGCCCTTCTGGTCGCGGCGGGATGGGCCCAGCCCGTAATCGATTTCATATTCTGGGTTCATTTCATCAAGCCGGTCTACTCGATCGAGCCATTTGAATTGACCCGAGCAGTGATGTTGGTGGCGATGACAGCTGGTGTCGGATTTGCGATCGGACTCGCCTTGGCGTTGGTCTGGAACGCAATGCACAAGCCGCGTTCTCAGTAACGGGTCGCTTATGAACATGAAGCATCGCCTGCACGCCGGCAGGTGCTGCCATCCTGGTGGTCGTCACCGGCTTCGATGCTGTGTCGCGGGCAGTAGGAAAATTACTCCTGAAATTCATTTTCGTTGATGCAAATCAATAGCAAGCGCCGAGCGTTTTGCGAGGCTTCCTTGGCATTATTTACGGAGGACGGTCATGAAGGCAGCAGACGTGATGGGAGTTAATGTTGTGACGGCCAAAAAGGACTGGTCTGTCCAACAGGTGGCCATGGTGATGCTGGAAAAGGGCATCAGCGGATTGCCTGTCGTCGATAACGATGGGCGGGTGATCGGAATGATCAGCGAAAGCGATTTGATGCGTCGTGCCGATTGCGGTACCGGCCATCGGCATTCGTGGTGGTTGCGTTTGTTGATGGGACGCGATGGCCTGGCTCAGGAATACGTCCGCGAGCACGGCCGCAAGGTGGAAGACGTGATGACGCCCACTGTGATCACGGTCGGTCCCTCAGCATCGCTAGGGGAGCTCGCAGAGCTGCTGGAGCGAAACAAGATCAAGCGGATTCCCATCGTTGCCAAGGGCAAACTTATTGGCATCGTGAGCCGGGCAAATGTTGTGCAAGCCGTCGCGAGCTGCCTCCGCAACGACAACTCGACGAATCAGCCCGACGCGAACTTACGCGAGACGATCCTGGCCAGGTTCAAGAGCGAGCCGTGGGCGCAGACGTGCCTGATCAACGTGACGGTCAATCAAGGCACCGCGGATCTTTGGGGTATTGCGGAATCGGAAGCGCAGAAAAAGGCCTTTCGTGTGGCTGCCGAAGTGACACCTGGCGTCCGCGCGGTAAACGATAATTTGCTGGTGAGGCCGGTCGCTTCCACCGCCTGATCTGTCCTGTGCGCAGAAAAGGCCCGTTGTGAGACGGGCCTTCTTGACGATGAATACCACAGCAGCGGCGGCGGCTTCTGCTCTTCTTTACCCCGCAACTTCTCTATCAATCGGCGTTGGATTTCGTCGAGAGAACCACGCGCCAGCACATCGATCATGTTCGATGTGCTGATGATGAATGAATTGCTCGATATCGCCAGAGCGGAGGGCTGTCCCCCAAAATACCGATCCGCATCCTTGCCTTTCAAATTTCCCTGTTCTTCGGAGAAAACTCCCTGTTTCGCCAAAGAAATTCCCTGTTCCGATAAGTGGGGGATTTCGCAAATAGTCCCGAAATCACTGGGCTTGCGAGCCCTCGTATCTCCTAAGAAGTGCTGAAATTGCAAAATTCCCTGTTCTTTTCCCTGTTAGCAGGGAATTGAGATGCAGAGACAGGTTCGATAGCGACTGCGTCCGCCACCATGTTTTCAAGGACTTATCGCGGTCGTCTTCGCAACTTGGCGGGCTGACACAACGATAAACGGCGGCAATAGCATGCCGCCGTTTATTTTGGTTTTTTGCTCGATCCGTTTAGCCGAACAGGCGGAGCACGGCCTGGCTGGCCTGCGAGGCAAGCGACAGAGCGGTGGTCGACAGCTGCTGGCGTGTCTGCAACGCGAGCAGGTTGGCGCCTTCCTCGTTCGAGTCGGCGAGGGTGAGGGCGTCAGCACCGGTCTGCAGCGTGTTGATCGTCGCCTTGGTGAAGTCCTGGCGGATCTGCACGGTCGACAGGCTCGAACCGAACGCCTGGGCCTGCGAACGCAGCGTGGTCAACGCAGCGGTCAGGTCGGTGCTCGCCGCGGTGATGTCGGCGGTGCCGCCGAAGTTGTTGGAGGCGGAGTTGATCGCAAGCGCGCCGGCCGAGGTGAAGTTCACCGCGTTGATCGTGACGCTCGACGTGCCGCGCTCGTTCAACACGACCGTCAGGTTCGCGCTGTTCGTGCTGTCCAGCAGGTTGATGCCGTTGAAGCCGGAGTCGCCCGCGAGCTGGTCGATCTGACCGCGGATCGCGCTGTACTGCGTGGCAAGACCCGCACGGATCGTGGTGTCGGAGGTCTGCTGCGCCTGGCTGACGAGGGCCTGTGCGGACTGCACCAGCTTGGTGATCGCGGTGATGCCGTTGTTCGCCGCCTGGATGGTGTTGATGGCGGTCGAGGTCGAGTCGAGCAGGTTGCTCAAGTCGCTGGCCCGGTTCGTCAAGCCTTGAGCGGTAAAGTAGTTCACCGGATTATCAAGCGCGGAGTTGACACGTTTGCCGGTGGCAAGTTTGCTCTGCGTTGCGGTGATCAATGCCGAAGTCTGCTGCAATTGTAGCAGGTTCGATCGGACGCCCGCGGTCAGCACGATATCAGTCATAGAGGTTCCCCCTTCTGGTTATTCCCCTCACGGTGTTGTCTCCCGTGACGACGCGATCATCTGCGTGGGCCAAATAACGGCGCCTGAAAATACATGGTTAACCGACGCGCATCTCACTGCGAAAAGTCAATAACCCATGTTATGGAGTATTCGCGGATATCTCTGCTGACACCAACGCTTGATGAGGCCGGCTCAAGGCGACGGCTGCGCGGAGATTGGGAGATTGATAGACGGATCAGATCAGGCGCGCTGAAGCGCAAGCGTGAGGAACGGCCGCAATTCGTCCGGCAGATCGCTCCGTCCCGCGATCAGCTTGGCCAGGTCACCGTCATTTTTGGCTACACTGACCAGCTTGACGAATCCGATGTGGGAAAACTGAGCCCCTTCGTTAGCCACCAGCTTGCGCATCACCTCGGACCCGCCTCGTGCGATCAATGCGTCGGTGACAGTCGTGCCAAGGACGCCACGACGGGCCAGCGCCATCAGGTGGCCGATGCTGACCTCTTTGGATTTGCAAATTGAAATGATGTCGTCGTCGGCCAGCTGGTTGGATTTCTCGAGCAAGGGGCCGGCGATGACGACGTCGCGATGGCAAGCCAGCGATTTGCTGATCTCGGGAAGCGCCAGCGGTTCCGACGCCAGACGTTCGCTCAACGCAGCCAATGCTTTCCTTTCGGCTTGGCGTAGACATTCGCCCAGCACGGCCTCGAACACCGCAGTGCGCTCGGTGGAGCAGGAGGGCGAGTCGCCGAAATAGAGGTCGGTGACCCGTTGGAGGATGTCGGTGCGGCGCGCGTTCGAGGCATCGCTCAACGCTGCAGCGAAATCGGCGACCAACCCCTCGACCGTTGACATGATCCTCTCTCCACACTGGTGCGGCTGTTTCGACAACCTCACGAGGTGTGTTTCGAACTGAAGTCACGAAATCAGAAACGTTGCCTTAAGTCCGGTTGCGTCACCCGCTCGGCCGCCCGGGCAATCCGGCCGACGCCGCCGTCCAGGAGCGACGCGCGATTGGCCAAACCGGCGAGATTGCGCGCTGTTCGAAGCCGCCAGCCGATGCTGTGTTTTACTTCAGTGCTCAAAGTAAAAAATGAAGAACATCTGTATTATATACCTATGTATATAACCTATGTTATGAGTATTGTAAGAATAATGGTAAAAATTAACCAATTATTAACCAATATAACCTAATCGTGACCATGGCAATATTTGGGGGATCAGTGCGCCTTGCCAGCCACTCGAGCGGCGTCGCGTTTCACATCATCGGCCCAGAAACCTAACTCGGCCCGGTCCGGCGACGCGGTGGCGTGCGCTCCCGGCACAAAGAAACGAACCACAGGAGGCCTACAGAGATGAGTCAACCTGCGACACAGGCAGCCGGTGCCACCCATTCCACTCGAACATCCTGGGGTGCGGACCATACGGCAGCCGGCAGCGGCGAGATCATTCAGTTCATCAGTTTCGCGATCGGCGACGATCAATACGGCGTCGACATCATGGCGGTGCGGGAGATCAAAGGCTGGTCCGAGATCACGCATCTCCCCAGGCAGCCCGATTACGTGCGCGGCGTGCTCAATCTGAGAGGCGTGATCGTGCCGATCATCGATCTGCGCTGCCGCTTCGGTCAAGGTGAGACGGAAGCGACCCCGATTCACGTCATCATCATCGTGCAGATCGATCAGCAGCTCGTCGGGCTGTTGGCCGATCGCGTATCCGACATCATCTCAGTCGATCCGACCAAAATTAAAGGCGTGCCCAAGGTGGCGCAGACTGCGCGTCTCGACTTCCTCTCGGGCATCGTCACGATCGACAGTCAGATGATCGCACTGATCGAGCTGTCCGAACTGTTGGCGCGGCCAGAAGTGTCCGAGGACAAAACCTCCGCCCACTAAGCGAACAAGACTTCCGCGGCGCCAAAGTGCCGCGCGGTGCCGGCGGCAAATTCGAACGGAGAAAACTCCATGAAATTATCCTTCAAAGCGTTCAGTTTCCGGATTGGCGCGAAGCTCGGTCTGATGTCGGGGATCGGCATCGCCCTGGTGGTCGCCTCGATCGCCATACAAATGGTTGGCAATTCCAGCGTGCGCTCCGCCTATGATACCGCGCTCCGCCAATCAGCCATTGCCAGAGATGCTGTCGATGCCAAGGCCTCGCAGCGAGGCATGCAACTCGGCGTGCGCGACGTTCGGCTCGCCGTGACAGCTGAAAACCTGGAGAGGGCGAAGCAATATCTCGAAGCCCGGCACAAGAGCGCAGTGGAGTTCCTTCAGGAAGCCGCTTCATTATCGACATCCAAGGAGGGCGCCGATCAACTGAACGGCGGCAAAGCTCTTGTGGATCAATACTACCGCGAATCGCAGGAGATCATCGCCCTGCGCGCCAAGGCTATTGCGATCGAAGTAGCAAACCGGGGTGCGGCCAACGCGGACAGCGCCGCGCAGGCGGCCGAGCTGAACGCGCAGGCTGCAAAAATTGCGCGCGAAAAAACTCTGCCCCTCGCGACCAAGCTTGAAGAGATGCTCAATGTCGTCAGCGACACCGCCAAGAAATCGTCGATAGAGGCCACCACGCAAGCGCAACTCGAGATGGATTTCAACGCGCGGATCAGCTTGATCCTCGGCGTTGTCGTTGCGCTGGTGCTGCTGGGCTCTGCGGTCTTCGGTGCGATCAGCATCGCTCGCCCACTGGCACGGTTGGTCCCGAAACTGAAGAGTATTGCGGATGGGGACTTCAGCGTTCAGTTGAGCGCGAATGGGCGGCGGGATGAGGTCGGCGAGATCGCTGGAGCCGCGGCCATGATGGTCGACAAGGTCGGCGCCACCATCGCCAACATCAAGCTCACCGCCAGCGAGGTCAACAACGCCTCCGCCGAGATCGCCACTGCGACCACCGACCTCTCGCAGCGCACCGAAGAGCAGGCCGCAAGCCTGGAGGAGACCTCCGCCTCGATGGAGGAGATGACGGCGACGGTCAAGAAGAACGCCGAGAACGCCAAACAGGCCAACGAGCTTGCCACCTCGACCCGCACCGTCGCCGACCGCGGCGGCGAAGTGGTGGCGCGCACCGTCGATGCCATGGCCAAGATCGAGGAGTCCTCCCGCAAGATCTCCGACATCATCATCGTCATCGACGAGATCGCGCGGCAGACCAACCTGCTGGCGCTCAACGCCGCGGTGGAGGCGGCCAGAGCCGGCGATGCCGGGCGCGGCTTTGCCGTGGTGGCCTCGGAGGTGCGCAGCCTTGCGCAGCGCTCCTCGCAGGCGGCCAAGGACATCAAGGACCTGATCACCAACTCGACCGGCCAGGTCAAGGAGGGGGTGGAACTGGTCAACCGCGCCGGTGCGGCGTTGACCGAGATCGTGGAGTCGATCCGCAAGGTGAACGAGGTGGTGGCCGACATCGCCAATGCCTCGACCGAGCAGTCGGCCGGCATCGATCAGATCAGCAAGGCGCTGGCGCAGATGGACGAGGTGACGCAGCAGAACTCGGCCCTGGTCGAGGAGAATGCCGCCACGGCCAAGACGCTGGAGCAGCAAGCCAAGGCCATGGACGACCGCGTCGCCATGTTCAGACTGAGCGCGGAGGCCGAAAGGGCGCAAGCGGCGCCGGCTGAGAAAAAGCCGGCTGCTGCGAAGGCCGAGCAGCCGTCGCAGGACGCAACCGCAGCAAAGCCGGTGCCGCTGCGTAAACGACCGGCCGCTGCCGCACCGGCTCGCGGGCCGGTTGGCCGCATGCAGACCGCGCTGGCTACCGCCTTCAAGGAAGATCCGGATTGGAAAGAGTTCTGAGGCTCGAAACCTGGAGGACCATGATGCAAACAAAAATGACCGTACTCGCCGTCGTGCTCTCAACCGGCTTGGCGCTTCCTGCCGGAAGCGCGGAATTCGCCAGCAAGGATGAAGCCATCGCGATGGTGAAGAAGGCCTCCAGCCTGATCAAGGAACAGGGGCCCGAGAAGGCCTATGCTGAGTTCGACAAGAAGCCAGGGCCCTTCACGGATCGCGACTTATACGTGGTCGTCTATGGCCTCGATGGCAAGGTGCTTGCCCACGGCGCCAACGCGAAGCTCATCGGCAAGGACATGATCGACGCGCAGGATGTTGACGGCAAGTACTTCGTCAAGGAGCGAACCGAGCTCGCGCGCAAACAAGACGAATTCTGGCAGGACTACAAGTTTGTTAATCCTCAGACGAAGAAGATCGAGCCAAAGCAGATGTACTGCAATCGAGTTGGCGAAACCGCCGTCTGCGCCGGCATCTACCGAATCTGAAACGGGGCCTGGATCGGAGCGGTCCGGGCACTGCCTTTGATGGGACGCTCTGAATACGCCCTGGGAGTCTGATGCGATGCTGTCGTGGTTCGCGAACCTGCGAATCCGCAGGAAAGTCCTGCTTTCGCCCGCCCTCCTTGTTCTGGCTCTCATCGGTGTCGGAGCGCACACCGTCTATCTGCAGCGCGCCAACCAAGTCGCCGCGGCAGAGCTTCTCGTGGCATCGGTACGGCAAGCCGAAGCTGTTGCGGAATTCCGGACAGCGGCCTGGGCCGCGCAGGGTCATCTTTATCGTCTGATGGCGAGTGCTGCCAATGAAAACGACGAGGTGAAGCTCAAAGGCCTCATCACCCGGGCCTTGGCGGCGGTGAGCGAGCCCGCCGCGAAACTCAAGGCGGTTCGCGACGCGACGTCGAACAATTCCAGATTGTCCGCAATTCTGGAGAAGCTCGGCAAGGCGACCACGAGCTACGACAAACAGGCCCGAGCCGTCATCGACATGGCGGATGGCGATGCTGGCTCCGCGCTGATGTTGATGACGAGCGCCGAGCGCAGCTTCAATTCGCTCGAAACGATGGCCGACGACCTGACCGAAGCCAGCAACGACAGCCGCGATCAGGCCATCGCGGTCAGAGACGCCGAGTTGGGGGAGCAGACGAGAAGCCTGATCGGAGCCATCCTGGCTGTGGTGTTGACCGGATGTCTTGTTTCGCTGCTGATCGGGCGCGGCATCAGCCGGCCGATTATCGCGCTCGTCCCCGAGTTGAAGCGGATAGCGGGTGGGGACTTCAGCGTTCAGTTGAGCGCGAATGGGCGGCGGGACGAGGTCGGCGAGATCGCTGAAGCCGCGGCCATGATGGTCGACAAGGTCGGCGCCACCATCGCTAACATCAAGCTCACCGCGAGCGAGGTCAACAACGCCTCCGCCGAGATCGCCACTGCGACCACCGACCTCTCGCAGCGCACCGAAGAGCAGGCCGCAAGCCTGGAGGAGACCTCCGCCTCGATGGAGGAGATGACGGCGACGGTCAAGAAGAACGCCGAGAACGCCAAACAGGCCAACGAGCTTGCCACCTCGACCCGCACCGTCGCCGACCGCGGCGGCGAAGTGGTGGCGCGCACCGTCGATGCCATGGCCAAGATCGAGGAGTCCTCCCGCAAGATCTCCGACATCATCATCGTCATCGACGAGATCGCGCGGCAGACCAACCTGCTGGCGCTCAACGCCGCGGTGGAGGCGGCCAGAGCCGGCGATGCCGGGCGCGGCTTTGCCGTGGTGGCCTCGGAGGTGCGCAGCCTTGCGCAGCGCTCCTCGCAGGCGGCCAAGGACATCAAGGACCTGATCACCAACTCGACCGGCCAGGTCAAGGAGGGGGTGGAACTGGTCAACCGCGCCGGTGCGGCGTTGACCGAGATCGTGGAGTCGATCCGCAAGGTGAACGAGGTGGTGGCCGACATCGCCAATGCCTCGACCGAGCAGTCGGCCGGCATCGATCAGATCAGCAAGGCGCTGGCGCAGATGGACGAGGTGACGCAGCAGAACTCGGCCCTGGTCGAGGAGAATGCCGCCACGGCCAAGACGCTGGAGCAGCAAGCCAAGGCCATGGACGATCAGGTGCTCTTCTTTCGGCTGCGCGACGGCGCTGGCCAAGCCGAGGCCCCGGGTGCCGTTGCCGCCGTCGTCGAAACGCCGGAGCGCAGGGCGGCTCCCGCCGCGGAAGCTGCGCCGCGGCAGCCCCCGGCACGGCCGGTGGCCATGTCGACCCGTCAACCGATTGCGACGCCAAAGCGCGCCGCCGGTGGCACCCGCCGCATGCAGACCGCGCTCGCCACCGCGATCAAGGACGATCCGGAATGGAAGGAGTTCTGACCGAGGCGCTGAAAGCTTCTGCTCATGAGTCCACAATCTCGGAAACAAACATGCTCAACAAAGTTTCGATCAGTACTCTTCTAAGATCGGCGATCGCCGCGTTGGCGGCGGCGGTGATCGTCATGCTGGCGCTCGGCTCGTGGGAATCGTGGAACCGTTTGCAGGCCGTGAGCCGGATTGCCAACGTGACCAATGCATCGGCGCATCTGTTTACCGCGCTGCATAATTTGCGCGTCGACCGCTCGTCATCATTCCGCGACGTGCAATCCAACAGTCAAGCCGGCATCAGCACGATGCTCCGCGAGACTCGGGACGCGGAGGTGCCCGCACTCAGGGCCGGGCTCGTGGCGTTGCGCGAGATCGATCTTCCGCAAGCGGAAAGTTCTGTAGCCGCCCTCGAGCGAGCGATCGCGAAACTGACGGCGCTCCACGCAGAGTCGGTCACGGCGCTCTCGCAGCCGAAAGCATCGCGCAGGGCCGGTCTCGCCAAGGATCTGTACGACGAGACCGATGGACTGATCGAATTGCTTGGCAAGCTGTCATCTCAACTCGCCACTTCGGTGAAGTTGCAGGATTCTTTCATCGACCAGCTCATGCAGATGAAGCAGCTGGCCTGGGTTGTACGCAATGCCGGGGGCGACTCCTCCGTCCTGATATCCAACGGACTCGGCGGACAGCCGTTTCCTCCGGATGCCTTCTTGAAATACACCGCCTATGTCAGCAAGACCGAGACGGCTTGGGGGGCGCTTGAAGATCTTGCCACCGGCTTGCCGTTGCCGGCCAAATTTTCCGAGGCCATTCAGCTGGCCAAGCGGGAGTTCCTTTCCTCCGAATATTCCGAATTGCGCACGCGCACGCTGAAGGCACTGCTCGCCAATGAAAAAGTAGCGATCCAGGTTAACGACTGGTCGCGGATGTCGGTATCGAAGCTGGCATCTCTGCTCAGCGTTGCCGACGTCGCGCTTCAGGTTGCCAAGGATCATGCGGCGGAACGGCGCGCCAGCGCATTGCGGCATTTGATGATCCAGCTTGGCTTGCTCGTTGTGACCGTCATGTTGACGGCGGGCATGTTCTTGCTGATCTCGCGTCGTATCACGGCTCGCTTGCAAACGATCCAAGTGGCGATGATGTCGATTGCGGAGGGGGACTTCAACGTGACCCTGCCGCATTCGGCCAACAAGGACGAAATCAGTCAAATTTCCTCGGCCGCCGAGATGATCGTGGATCGGGTCGGATCGACCCTATCCATCATCAAGGTGAGCGCCAACGAGGTCACCAACGCGTCGAGTGAAATCGCGACGGCGACGACGGACCTGTCTCAACGCACCGAGGAGCAGGCCGCAAGCCTCGAAGAGACCTCGGCTTCGATGGAGGAGATGACCGCGACTGTCCGCAAGAACGCCGAGAATGCCAAGGAGGCCAACCAGCTCGCGCTGGGCACCCGCGAGGTCGCCGACCGTGGCGGCGCCGTCGTCGCCCAGACCGTCGGCGCCATGGCGAAGATCGAGGAATCCTCCCGCAAGATCTCCGACATCATCAGCGTGATCGACGAGATCGCCCGCCAGACCAACCTCCTGGCGCTCAACGCCGCGGTCGAGGCCGCCCGGGCCGGCGACGCCGGCCGCGGCTTCGCGGTGGTCGCCTCCGAGGTCCGCAGTTTGGCGCAGCGCTCTTCGCAGGCGGCAAAAGACATCACGAACCTGATCACCAACAGCACCGGCCAGGTCAAGGAAGGCGTTGACCTGGTCAACCGCGCCGGCACCGCGCTCGCCGAGATCGTCGAGTCGATCAAGAAGGTGACCAACGTGGTGGCCGACATCGCCAATGCCTCGACCGAGCAGTCGGCCGGCATCGATCAGATCGGCAAGGCGCTGGCGCAGATGGACGAGGTGACGCAGCAGAACTCCGCCCTGGTCGAGGAGAACGCCGCCACGGCCAAGACGCTGGAGCAGCAGGCCAAAGCCATGGACGACCGCGTCGCCATGTTCAGACTGCGCGCCGACGCCGGTCGCGAGCAAGCCGCCGCCCCCGCCGAACTATCCTTGCAGAGGGAGCCTGCGCCAGAGCACGCCAACCACGGCGATATACAGCCCTCGCCGGCCACCGCTTTCAGACAAGAAAGAATTCCGCCTCGGCCGCGATTGCTGCGCGCTGCGGGTGGAAGCCTTCATTCAAGGGAATCATGAGCGCCTTTCGATCAACAAATGTCAGCCGTCAGAGCGTCGTTGACGCTACGAATGAAGCGGCTGAGAGCATGTTGGACACCGATCGCGGTGACCGCGAATTTGAGTTTTCCGACACCGACTTCCACAACCTCGCGCAGCTTGCCCGCATGCACACCGGCATCGCGCTCGCCGACAGCAAGCGCAATCTCGTGTACAGCCGATTGTCGCGACGGCTGCGCGCACTCGGCCTCTCCTCTTTCCGTGACTACCGCGAATATCTGGAGAGCGACGGCGGTAGCCAGGAAATCGAGCGGTTCATCAATTCGATATCGACGAATCTCACCAAACTGTTTCGCGAAAACCATCATTTCGATCATCTGTGCTCCCAGCTCGCCGCGCCATTTTCCGCTGCAAGTCAGGGACGGACCGGCAGTCGCCTGCGGCTGTGGTCGGCCGGCTGCTCGACGGGCGAAGAGCCGTACTCGATCGCTCTCGTGCTCAAACACGCGATCGCCAACATCAGCCGCCAAGACGTCAAGATTCTCGCGACCGATATTGACACCGACGTTCTTGCCAAGGCGGCCGAGGGCGAATATCCGGCGAACGCTGTCCAGGACATCCCGACGGCCTACCGCTATTTGATCCAGCCGAAGAATACGCGTTCTAACGGCTCCAACCTCATCATGGACGAGTCGTTGCGGGCACTCATCAGCTTCCGCCAGCTCAATCTCATGGACGCCTGGCCGATGCGTGGCCCATTCGACGCCATCTTCTGCCGGAACGTGATGATCTATTTCGACAATCCGACCAAGGCCGCGCTGATCGACCGCTTCATCACGCTGCTTCGACCCGGTGGCTGGCTTTATATCGGCCATTCCGAGTCGCTTCTTGGCTCGCATCGTCATCTGCAGCTTGTCGGTCGCACGATTTACCGGAGAGCGGCATGAGCAGTGCTGCTCCTACCGTCAGCGAACCGGCATCCAACGAGCGCTGGCAGTCGGGAGAACGGCGGTTCTTCGATGCCGCCAGCGCGGCCTGGATGGTGAAGGTCTATCCCGGAGAATTTTTCGTCACCACCAAGCGCGACGAGGTTCTGGTCACAATTCTCGGCTCGTGCGTGTCCGCTTGTATTCGCGACCCGGTGACCGGAATCGGAGGCATGAATCACTTCATGCTTGCCGAGGATCCCGGCGGCACATGGGGCAAGGAGGTGATGTCGACGCGTTTTGGAAATTTCGCGATGGAACGCCTCATCAATGAACTGATGAGAGCGGGATGTCCGAAAACGCGGATGGAGATCAAGGTATTCGGCGGCGGCAATGTCATAGACAGTCGCCAGGCCGTCGGCACCAGGAACGCGGAATTCGTGCTGCGCTACCTCGAGGCGGAAGGCCTCAGGTGCGTGGCGCAAGATCTCGGCGGCGAGCATCCGCGCCGTATTCAATATTGCCCGGCTACGGGCCGCGTGTTGCGGCGGATTCTTGGCAGGACGGATACCGATCCAGGTCTTCGCGAGGAGGCTGAGTACGTTAGCAAGCTGGCAACGTCTGCTTCGCGCGCCGGCGAAATCACTCTTTTTGAGGGCAAATGATGGCCACGAGAAAGCCGGTTCGAGTTCTGATCGTGGACGACTCGGTCCTGATCCAGCAATTGCTGTCGATGTTGCTTTCGTCCGATCCCGAGATCGAAGTGGTCGGCGCCGCGCCGGATCCATATGTCGCGCGCGACATGATCAAATCGCTCAATCCCGACGTCGTCACTCTCGACGTCGAGATGCCGCGGATGGATGGGCTGTCGTTCCTCCGCAAGATCATGGCCCTGCGGCCCATGCCGGTGGTGATGATTTCGACACTCACGCAGGCCAATGCCGACGTCACCATCAAAGCTCTGGAAATTGGGGCTGTGGATTTTGTCACCAAGCCGACGACTCATGTCGCGGCGGCGATGGAAGCGTTGAGCTCCGAATTGCAGACCAAGGTCAAGGCGGCAGCCCAGGCGCGCGTGCGCGTTCGACCGGAGCAGCCGGCCGAGCGCCCTGTTCTAAAACGAGCCCCGGCCGGCCCGACGCGAAAGGTCGTGTTCGTCGGTGCTTCCACCGGCGGCGTCGAAGCCCTGCTCACCCTCCTGCTCGGCATGCCAGCCCATTGCCCGCCGATACTCATCACTCAACATATGCCGGAACGCTTCACGACGTCGTTTGCCGCTCGACTGAACCACACGTGCGACATGACGGTCGTGGAGGCGGCACACAATCAGGCGGTCGAGCCGGGACACGTCTACATCGCGCCCGGTTCTCATCACCTGGAGGTTGCGCGTGTCGGCGGCAAGCTTGTCTGCCGCCTGCATCTCGAGCCGCCGGTGTCCGGACATCGGCCGTCCGTGGACGTCCTGTTTCGCTCGGCCGCTCGCGTCGTCGGACGCGATGCGGTCGGCGTGATCCTCACCGGCATGGGCAAAGACGGCGCCGAGGGGCTTCTGGAAATGCGGCAGGCCCAGGCCGTTACGTTCGGTCAGGACGAAGCTTCGTCCTTGATTTACGGCATGCCGCGCGTCGCTTTCGAACGGGGCGCGGTGATGCGCCAGGCGTCGTTGAAGGACATGGCCGCGGCGATTCTTGACACCTGCGAGACGAGAGTCGTCGCAAACGTTTGAGGCATAAGGAAGGAACCATGCCGATGACTGGATTGATCATGGTTGACGATTGCACGGTCAAGCTGCCCGAAATTCTCGATATCGCTGTGGCGAAAGATTTGCTTCCGTTGCTGCGCGACAAGTCGGCAAGCGGCAAGTCGGTGTGGCTCGACGCCAGTGCCGTCGAAACTCTGGGACTGGCCAGCATGCAGGTGCTGCTATCAGCCATCGCCTCCTGCAAGACGGTCTCGGTGCTGGATCCTTCGGCAGCCTTCGTCGGAGCCTTCACCGACTTGGCCATGAAATGGGAACACAAGCCCGCGCCACGGCCACAGGCTGCTGCGGTGAAGGGCGATCCGATTGTCGTCAAACCTGATGAGCCAGGACCGAATCAATCGGGAAACAAGCGAATTTTGACCATCGACGATTCCAAGACCATGCGCGACATGCTGATGCTCACCTTGTCGAGCTCCGGTTTCGATGTGGTCCAGGCCGTTGACGGAGAGGACGGCATGAAGGTGCTCGAAAAGGAATTCGTCGACATCATCATCACCGACATCAACATGCCGAAGATGGACGGCTACGCGGTTATTGAGCACCTGCGCCGCAATCCGGTCTATGACGCCACTCCGATCCTCGTGCTCACCACGGAAAGCGATAACGAGAAAAAGGCACGCGCCCGCGATCTGGGCGCCACGGGCTTCATCGTCAAGCCTTTTGATCCCCAGACGCTTGTCGCCGTTATCCGCAAGGTTTCTCCCTAACCGCAGCGCAGGACTGGAAATCGCATGTCTAGCCTTGATCAGCTGAAGAACACGTTCTTCGATGAGAGCAGCGAACTGCTGCAGGGCCTGGAGTCGGGTCTGACCGAGATACGGGACGGCACCGGCTCGGACGACTCGGTTCACGCCGTTTTCCGTGCCGTGCATTCGATCAAGGGCGGGGCCGGCGTATTCGGTTTCACCGAATTGATTGAGTTTGCCCATGTGTTCGAGACGGTGCTCGACGCCGTGCGGCGAGGTAGCCTCAACCCGTCCGCCGACGTACTGGACGTGTTGTTTCGCGCCAGCGATACGCTGGCCGACTTGGTTGGCATGGCGCGCGAGGGAGCCAGCGTTGCGGCCGGTTTCGGCAGCGACAGCAGGGCTGCGCTCGAGCATCTGATCGAAGGCGATGGCGCCGGCGCCGAAACAGCAAAGCAGACGGACGATTTCGCGCCCGCCGAGCTTGAGAATATCACTTTCACACCGGTGCGGTTTGACGCGGACGACGGTCCGGCGTCGCAAACGAGACGTTATGCGCTCACTTTGCGGCCAAAGGCATCGATGCTTCAAAAGTCGGTCGAGCCGCTTTTCTTCCTCAATGTGTTGCGTTCGATGGGTGAACTCGATCTTTCGGCGGAGACCGCGGCGCTGCCCAGTCTCACCGAGATCCAGCACGACAACGCCTACATCGGGTGGGTGGGTTGCCTGCAGACCGCGTCGCCACTGCAGGAGATCGAGGCGGTGTTTGCGCCGATCGCCAAGGATTGTGAAGTCATCATCAAGGATCTGACGGCAGGCGGCGTTGAGGAGCCCCCCGCTTTTGTCAGCCCCGCTCCGCCAGCTGATTCGGCTCCGGCTCCCGCTCCTGCGCCCGTTCCCGCGGTCATGAGGACTGCCGATCCCATCCCGCCTCCGCCGCCGGCCGTGAAGACGGAGGCGGCAGAGGAAGCGGCCTCGAGCAAGGACGCGCGCGCCGCAGCCGCCAAAGCTACGTCCGCAACGATCCGCGTCGAGCTCGAAAAGATCGATCGCGTCGTCAACATGGTCGGGGAACTGGTGATCGCCCAGGCCATGCTCGGCCAGGCGATCGAGGGTTTGCCCGAAGAGACCGGCGAGCGGGTCTCCAACATCCTGGCCGATCTGGTTCGCCACACCCGGGGCCTGAAGGACAGTGTCATGGCGATCCGCGCTCAGCCGGTGAGCTCAGTGTTCCAGCGCATGCCGCGGCTGGTGCGGGAGCTGTCCGTCAAGACCAGCAAAAAGGTCCAGGTGGAGATGTTCGGCGAGACGACGGAAGTCGACAAGACGATCATCGAGCGGCTCAGCGACCCGCTGACCCACATCATTCGCAATTCAATCGATCATGGCATCGAAGCGCCGGCGGAACGCGTCGCCCGTGGCAAGCCGGAGCAGGGAACGATTCGTCTCTCGGCCGACCAGCGGGGTGGCCGGATTGTAATCGAGATCAGCGATGACGGCGGCGGTATCAATTGCGAGCGCGTGCTGAAGAAAGCGCGCGAAAGAGGATTGGTCGATCCTAATACCGTTCTCACCGAGGATGAGATCTGCAACCTGATTTTTCTGCCTGGTTTTTCCACCGCCGAAACTGTCTCGGATATTTCCGGCCGTGGCGTCGGGATGGATGTCGTCCGCCGCAATATCCAGGATATTGGCGGACGGACATCCATCAAATCGGAAGCCGGTCGCGGCATGACCATCCAACTCGCTCTGCCGCTCACGCTCGCGGTCATGGATGGCATGGTTGTCGAGATCGGCGGGCAGACTTACGTGCTGCCGATCCCCAACATCGTCGAATGCCTGCGGCCGACGCAGCACGATATCCATCGCCTGCTCGGGACGGCGGGCACTCTGCAGCTTCGAGGCGATGTGGTGCCGCTGCTCTACCTTGCCGAAGTGCTGGGCGTGAACTCGACCGCCAAGAACGCGGAAGAGGGCGTTGTGATCATTACTGAGGCCAGCGACGGCACGCGCCTCGGCCTGATCGTCGACGAGCTTTGCGGCCATCAGCAGGTGGTGATCAAGAGCATCGAGGAGAATTGCGGTAGCGTGCCGGGCATTGCCGGGGCAACAATCCTCGGCGACGGCCATGTCGCCTTCATTCTCGATGTAGAGCTTCTATCAGATATGACGTGCAACGACTCACGCCATGTGGGCGCGAAGTTGCAGAGGAGTTCAGGCATCGCGGCCACGCTCAATTAACGAGCGCGCTGTCGCAAGTGACAAGGAGAGAAATCAATGCCAATGGCAGCAGCATTCAAGGTTCTCGTCGTCGATGATCAGTTGACGATGCGGGAGGTCACCCGTCTGGCCCTCCAGGAAATGGGCGTTCGCCACATCATGGATGCGGAGAACGGAACCGAGGCCTTTGAAAAGGCGACGACTCAACCGCTGGACATGATCATTTCAGATTTCAACATGCCGCAGATGGATGGGCTTGGCCTTTTGCGGGCGGTACGGGGCCATCCCGCGGTCCGTAAGCTTCCGTTCATCCTCGTGACAGGACGGGGAGACAACGCGCTGGTGGTCACTGCCGCTCAGGCCGGCGTGAACAACTACATCGTCAAGCCGTTCACGGCCGAGATGCTGCGCGAAAAGATCGAAGCCGTGGTGGGCAAGTTGGGATGATGCGCCGCCAAGGTGAAATCGGCCGAAAATAAAGAAATTGTTCATTCTACTGCTTAAGACGATCTATAGCCGGATATCGTAGCTTCCCCACCGCAATTGAACGCGATCGAAACAGCGTTCTGGCGGGGGGTGGATCGGATGAGTTCTGTTACCAACGCATTGCGCGTGGACGCCGATGAGGCGGCTTCCTTTGGCGTGGCGGATCGGCCGAATGTGGGCGCATTGCTGACCGCTTTGTCGACGGTGTTGCAGGATACGCTCGGCCGGTTCGAGCAAATCAGCGGCCGTGTCACCGAAAACGTATTGCAGCGCGGCCAATCGGCGGATCACGATCTGATCGTCGCACTCCAGGACTTCGACCGCCTGCAGCAGGAGTTTTCAGCCCTGAGCAACGTCATCTCCTATTGCGCGAGTGCGTCGAACGCCGACGGCAACCCCAAAGCTTCGAGCGTCGAAGTGATTGCCGCGATCACGCTCGCCGATCTCAAGGATCGCCTGCTCAGTCGACTGCAGGCGGAGACCTCCCAAGCCGCCTTTGCGCCGGTGGGCTGCGAGCAGGAATTCTAGGTCGACTGAAAATCAAACCTTATCGTCGAGCCCTGGTTGCAGACGTGGCGCTTCCAGGAAGCGGGTTAGTCCGACGCTGAGCTCCGGCAGATCTTCGGATCGCAGGTGCCGATATTGCGGCTGACGCGACAGCAGAATGGCATCGATGTGACAACCGATCACCTCGGCGCGATATTCGGCGCCGCACCGGAGTGCCTCCAAGATGAGGCACAGGTTATTTGCGACGAAGGACATGAGCGGATAGTCCATCGTCTCGGCTACATCGACGAGGCGTTGGCTTTGTCGTTCAGCCGATTCGATCCAGGATGTGTTTGGCTTTGACGACGTACGGGAAACGAGCTCCAGCAGATTTGCCAATTCCTGGTCGAGCCAGCCTTCAAATCCGGGCTTGAACGCGTCGATATTCGCGGCTGCATTCTTCAGGGCTTGGTCGCGAGCGATGCCGCCTGGCCGGCGCGCCAGCTTCTGAAAATTGGTTTCGACGTTGAATTCGCGAGCCTCTTTTCTGCTGTCGGACATGCTGGGGTCATCCGTTTCGTGCAGCTTTCAAGAGATCATCGATCGCGGACTGCGACAGCGCGGGTCCCGTGGTTTCGCCAAGATCGGCGGCCTTATCGCCTTTGCGGCGACCCACTCCGTTGGGATAGCCCTCGATCTTGAAGCGCCGGTCCGGCCCGAAATAGTTTGGCGAGTCCACGAATTTGCGAGCGTTGAATGCCACCCAGGCCAGCCGATCGTAGAGGCTTGATGGCGACACCGGCTTTGACACCACCATGTTCGCGCCGCAGTCGCGCGCCTTTGCCACGGTCGTTGAGCGCGTGTCGCTGGTCATGATCAGCACCGGAATGGTGCGATACTCGCTTCCTGAATCCCAGCGGAGCGAATGGGTGAATTCCAGGCCGTCTCTCGGCGGCAGTTTCACGTCGCACAGAATGAGATCGATCTTGTATTGCATCAGCGCTTTGACGGCTTCGCCGCTTTCGCGGACTTCGATAATTTTGGTGGCGCCGAAACCCCGCAGAATGTTGCTGCAGATCGATGAAAAGAACGCGTTGGAATCCCCGATCAGAAAGGTCAATCCGCGAAGATTGATGTTTGGATTCGACATGCGATCCGGTTGCGCCGGTGTGATCTTTCAGCTGCGATGGACGGCAGTTGTGCGGCCGTCGGTGCCCTGAATAGCTAAGTTTAGTAGGGTAAACAGGTCGTTAATATGAAGAATAGCTGTCGAAATACGGGCTGAGATTTAGCGTACATTTCGTAATCTACACTGATGTAAACTTCGGTTATTAACTTCGATCAATATGAAATCCATATTTCATTTATTTGCGCTTTAGTATTGGGCGGAGCAAGGTCCCCGCGAGCGCGTGCCGTAGCGTTCGCCGCCCGGCCTCGAAATGCGAGTTCGGTATGGGCTGTCCCGGCGCTCTGTAAGTCAGCATCAGTGAGTCAGCCGTACGGGTGAGCCCCGGTGGGCGAGCCCCTTGCTGTTCCCGTAATGCCAAAATAGAGCGAGTTTGAAATCGCATCGCGTTCGCGACGATTGGGGGCTTCATGAACTTGCAGGCGACCAGTGCCAGGGACGGGTTCCCGCGTGAAGGCCACGCGCGAGCAATTGCCGAACCGCCGGCCACAATCGGCTATTCGGTGCCAAACTCGATGATCAGCGGCGAACTGCTGTCGCAACCGAGTCGCGAACCTTGGCCCCGGTTGTTGGAGTTGCGGCGCGCTGAAGTGACGACGCGTCCTCGCCAAACGATTTATCGCGCCGGCGACGTTCTGGAGGGCGTGCCGGTGGTTTGCGACGGCTGGGCGGCCCGTGTCAGCCGCTTGTCCAATGGGCGCCGGCAGATTCTGTCGTTCGTGCTTCCCGGTGACCTCGTCTCGACCAACGCGGTGTTTGCCGAGAGCTTGAACTTTTTCGTCGAGGCAATCACAGCGGTCCGTTACTCGGCCTACGATCGGCCCCACCTCAGTGAAAGTCTGGGGAGTAGCCCTCAACTGGTGCGGGCGCTGGTTGGTGCATGCCTTGCTGAAAAGGACGAAGCTGATCAGCTCGCGACCAACCTCGGCCGGCGCCGGGCGGAAGAGCGGATCGCCCGTCTGTTCTTACATCTTCAAGAACGTTTGGAAACGCGTGGCCTGGCACTGAATGGAGCCCTGCCTATTCCGCTGCGGCAGCAGCAGATCGCCGACGCGACGGGCCTCACACCGGTTCATGTCAATCGCGTGATCGGCTCGATGCGGAGCCATGGCCTGATCGAAATGGCCGATGGCATACTCAAAATTGCAAATCTCTCAGCGCTGCAACGCCTAGCCGATTAAACGTCGTCCGCAACCAAATTCGCAGTGGAAAACCGCGGTGCGGGATTTTTCCGCCGACCCGGCGGTGCGACAGATTGACACGAGTCGGTACGGGAGAATGGGAAGCAGGAACGAGCTGGTCGAGAACCGTCGAGCCAGTAGCTGGGGATAAGAATAAGATTAGGGGACAGTCATGCAGGTTGGCGGGGGGCCGACAGGCAAGTCACTGGGCCGGTTCAAGAGCGTTCATGCGAGCACTCCAAAGGAATTGGAGCAGGTGCTTGCGACGCTGTTCACGAGGCCAGTTATCAGTTTTGAGAAGGCGGATGGTCCATTTCAAGCGACGATCAACATCTGCGAACTTGCCAATATCGGAATAAATTACGCGACGTACAGTGTCGGCCTGCGGACCGATTATCCGCCTCTGAATTGCTTCTTGCAGGCATTTCCGATTAGCGGCGCCAGCGAGTGTGCTGTCGGAAATTCGTCGGGCCCATATCGGCCGATGGATCGCGTACTGATCTCTCCAGGGCAGAAGCAGTTTGTCCGTTTCGGTAACGGGTTCCAACGCTTGGTCCTGAAGCTGCGTCCGGAACCGCTCGCGCAGAAATTGATGGCATTTACGGGCGCGGCGGTGACGCGCGACCTGCAGGTGAACTCTGACCAGGATCCAACCGACCATTTGCGGCAAAAGCTTCGTGAGCACCTTGAATCTCTGATCGGTGCGCTCACCGCCTCACCGGCGCTGCCACCGCTGATGTTGGACGAACTTGAACAGGTCGTAATGGTGACGTTCCTCTGCGGCAATCGGCACAACTATAGCCACCTGCTGGATGGGGAACCGCTGGGCGTAGCGCCATGGCAAGTCAAACGAGCGGAAGACTTCATCGACGCACACTGGCAACAGGCGATCAAAATCGAAGATATCGCCGTGGCCACCGGGTCGAGTGCCCGAAGCATATTCCGCGCGTTTAAGCAAAGCCGCGGCTATTCGCCAATGGAATTCGTCAAGCAGGTGCGCTTGCGCCACGCCAAGCGGATGCTGAGCTCCACCGAAAATCACACCACGGTGACGGACGTGGCCTTTGCCTGCGGCTTTGGCGACGTCAGCCGCTTCAGCCGGGAATATCGTCAGGGCTTTGGCGAGCGGCCATCCGATGCGTTGAACCGGTCAAAATGCCGCGTAAGTGTCGGCGTTAGTTCGAATCGGCAAGGCGCCGGAGGGCGGCAAGGTCAGGAATTCTGACGGTGCCGGCAGATAGCTGGATAAGGCCTTCATCCCGCAGCGAACCGAACACGCGATTGACGTGCACCGTGGTGAGACCTGTGGCGTCGGCGATTTGCTGTTGCCGTAACGGCAGCTCGAAGGTCCTGTTTTGAACCAGGCCGCGGGCCTTGAGTCGAGCTTTCAAAGTCAGGAAGAGGTGAGCGATCCTCGCTTCCGCACGGCGTCTGCCGAGGTTTGTGGCCAGCTGGTCGGCTTCCTCCTTTTCCGCCAGGCATCTGCTGAGGAGGGCGTTGAACAGCTCAGGTTCTGACGTCAACCGTTGATGGACTTCCGCACGGTCGCAGAGGCAATAACGGACTGCCGTGATCGCTTCGACAAACACGCTCAGGCTTGAAGCGAATACGGCGTCCGTCGAAACCAGATCGCCAGGAAAGATGAATGAGAGGATCTGCCTTCGTCCATCCGAAAGGCGGCTGACGCGGGCCGCCCAGCCTTCGCATACAACAGGAATGCCATCGAGCGGCTCGCCGGCCCGATAGAATGTCTGGCGCGCTCTTACGGAGTACAGCGTTTGTCCGGGCACCGTCAGGCGGTCGATCCAACTCTGCGGTGCGTCGTTCAAGACGATGTTGCCGTTGAAGCTGAAGGTGCGGGGTTGCGGTGCCCCGTGGACTTCGCGATTTTGGCTGGAGCTCGAGGTACTGCCGGTAAATTTGCCGACCGGTACTTTTGCGGACCTCTCGATTTGCCGTGCGCCACTGACATTTTGGGCTCGCACCGGATTGGTATCCTTTGTCGTGAAGTCAAGCATTGCCGGAGTGCCTTCGTCGCGGTGGTGACTTCGACGCCCGGCGTTGTTCATGCCAGTTCTCGTCTCGGTAAATTGTTCGCCGCGGTTCGTGTCATGACAGAGCATGGCAGCGGACTCAGCTTGCCGGGCTAGGCGCCAAGCGCCACAGGCCCGCAATTTCTGCCAAAACTAAAATGCGCTCGAAGCGCGCTTTCAATGTTGCAAGCGTACTGTTGGTTGCGCGCAGGGAAGCGAGCGAGACAAATCAGCTTGAAAGCACAGTCGCACCGTCTCGATCACTCGGCGCGCGTGTCAACGACTTTGATTACAATTTTCAATTACACATGTGGTTGCAGTTTTATTTGGCTGTCGCGCAAAATTCACACACGAGCACTTTCGATCGGCGCTCAAAGCGGTCTCAATCTGAGACTGAAGTGATGAAGCATCCAAAGCATGATTTTTTACACGCCAGGGGATTTTCGCCGGAAGACGTCGGTCATCGTCGCGGGGGCAAGCCTGGCAAGGCGGACGTCGAGCCATGCCGGCTCGCGTCCGTCGCGTTCGGCCCGCTCCTTGCGAGCCACGCCGGCACGGACGACGCGGCCGCCCAGGTAGCGGATCGGTTCGGGCGGGAATGTCCCGCCGCGCGCGCGTTGCAGGCAGTCGGCAAGCCGCGTCCAGTCGTTCGACTGATCCGCCAGCATGGCCGCGAGCGCGTGGCCGGCCATCGCCGACGCCGCGACGCCATGGCCGGTGTAGCCGATCGCGTAATGCACCCGCGGGTCGGCGAGCCGGCCGAAGAACGGCAGCCCCGTCGTCGAGCGATCGATCGGTCCCGCCCAGCCGCCGGCGATCTTTACTTCGCCAAGGTCGGGATAGAGGTACCGAAAATCCTGTTCAAGCTCGGCGGCTTGCTGGGGTGAATAGTCGAATGCCGGTCCGATGTTGGCGTTGAACGCGATGGTGCCGCCGCCGCGCCCGAGATAGAGGCGCCCGTCCGGCGTGCGCCCGCCGTAATTCATCATCAGTTGCGAATTGCGGCTGCCGGGCCGGTTCATCAGCCCGTGCCGCTTCAGCACATCGGGGATCGGATCGGTGTAGATGATGTCGCTCGATATCACCATCACCGACCGTCGAAACGGCTCCATATGCGCCATCCACGCATTCGCTGCCATGACGACGCGCTGGGCGACGATCTTGCCCTCGGTCGTCTCGACGATGACGCCTTCGGGCGCGCTGACGATCCGCGTGACTGGCGACTTCTCGAAAATCGTCACGCCGCGACGGAGCGCGACATCGCGGAGTCCGCGCGCGAGGAGCGCTGGCTGCACCCGCATCGCGCCGTCCTCCACGACACCGGCGTAATACGGACCGCGCCCGAACATCGGCTGCAACTCGCTTGGATCGAGCACGCGATAGGGCGCTTGCAAACCGAGGTCCTTGCTCAGCCGTAGCAACTCGTCCCATGCGCCGATATGCGCCCTGGAGGTGGCGGTCCAGACCGACGCGCCGCGGCGCAGTTCGCACTGGATCTGATGCTGCGCGATGAATTCAGCGATATCGTCGAGAATGGCGACGCTCTTGTTGAGCACGAAGATCGCGTCGTCTGGGCCGAGCCGTTGCACCAGGCTCGGCAGCTTCGACCACCAGTGCCCCATGCCGCCGCTGTTGCGGCCGCTCGCGCCGGTGCCGCACAGGTCGGCTTCGACAACCGCGACCGTAGTGCCCGGCGCGATTTCCGACAGCCGGTTCCCGGTCCATAGTCCGGTGAAACCGCCGCCGATGATGCAGACATCGACCTTGCGCAGGCCCTGCAGCCGTTCGACCGACAAACCAGCTTCGTCGCCCAAGGTCGTCTTCAACCACAAAGACCGGTGCCGTGCGCCTTCGCGTGGCTCCTGCCATGGCCGGAACGTCAGGTCGATATCCATGCGCGGCATTGTGCTTGGCATTGGGGTCCGGTCAATCAATCGGCTGGGCCGAACTTTTCACGGCGCGCCTTGACGGCGGGCAGTGCCGCCGAGACGACAAGGAGGAGCGCCAGCAGCAGGCAGGCGAGGCCGACCGGGCGCGTCAGCAGATAGCTCCAATCGCCGTCGCTCGCGATCAAGGTGCGGCGAAGATTGGCCTCCAGCAACGGACCCAGCACGAAGCCGAGGATCAGTGGTGCGAGGTCGTAGCCAGTCCGCCGCAGCAGATAACCGAGGACGCCGAATGCCACCATCAGGCCAAGCTGGAAGGTCGATCCGGTCGTCCCGTACACGCCGATGATGCAGAACGTGAGGATCATCGGAAACAGCACGCCATAGGGCACGCGCAGCAACTGGATCCACAAGCCGATCAGCGGCAGGTTGAGAACGAGCAGCATAATGTTGCCGATATACATGCTGGCGACGACGCCCCAGAAGACGTTCGGATTGTTCACCATCAGCAACGGGCCCGGCGCGATACCTTGGATGATCAGCGCACCGAGCAGAATGCCGAGCACGGCATTTGGCGGAATCCCGAGCGTCAGCAGCGGAATGAAGGCCGCGGTCGCAGCGGAGTTGTTGGCCGACTCCGGGCCCGCCAGGCCCTCGACTGCGCCCTTGCCGAATTGCTCGGGCGTCTTCGACAATCGCTTCTCCAAGCCGTAGGACGCGAAGGATGCGAGAACCGCGCCGCCGCCCGGCAACAACCCGAGCAAAAATCCGAGCACCGAGCCCCGCACGATCGGGCCGCGGCTGCGGCGCCAATCGTCGCGGCTCGGCATGACGCGGCCGACCGTATCGGTCACGAGCTTTCGATGGACGGAGCGTTCGAGGTTTTGCAGAACCTCGGAAATGCCGAACAGGCCAACGACCAGCGTGATGACGTCGATACCTTCGATGAGTTCCGGCCGGTCGAAGGTGAAACGGGAAACGCCGCTCATGGTGTCGACGCCAACAAGCCCCAGCACGATGCCAAGCGACGCCGTGAGGATCGCATTGGTCACCGAGCCCGACGAGATGAAGCTGACCATCACCAGGCCAAGGATCATCAGGCCGACGTTATCGGCTGGCGCAAGCTGCAACGCAGCCCGCGCCAGCGGCGCCGAGACGATGCTTAGCACCACGACGGCGAATGTGCCGGCGATGAACGAACCGATCGCAGCCAAGGCGAGGGCGGGACCGGCGCGGCCTTGCCGCGCCATCTGGTGGCCGTCGAGGCAGGTCACCACCGATGCCGCTTCGCCCGGCACGTTGATCAGGATCGAGGTGGTCGAACCGCCATACATCGAGCCGTAGTAGATGCCGGCGAGGAGGATGATCCCACTTTCCGGCGACGCGCCGGTGGTGATCGGCAACAGCAGCGCCATCGCCGTCACCGGTCCAATGCCGGGCAGCACGCCGACCAGTGTGCCGAGGAACACGCCGGCAAAGCAGAACAACAGGTTGATCGGCTGCAGTGCGACGCCGAGGCCGTGCAGGAGTGCGTCGGCGCCCATGGCTAGCCCAAAATTCCAGGCGGAAGTTGTGTGCCGAGGGCCAGCGTGAACAATGCGTAATTGGCGGCGGCCAATGTCACCGCCAGCGGAATGGCCCAGATCCAGCGGATGCCGGCGAAGCCGCCGAACAAGATCGCCATCAGCACGCTGGTCAGCACCAGGAAGCCGATCCGCTCAAACAGCACGACATAGATGATCAGCAGCAAGACGATGCCGGCGATCCTGAGGAGCATGTCCCGCGTCCATGGTTCTTGTGTCGATGGGTCCTGCGGTAGTGCCCGCTTCATCAGCAGATTGATAATGCCGCCGAGGCCGATCAGCGCGATGACGCCGCCGAGGCCGGCGCTCATCATTCCGGCTCCCGGTTCATCCAGCCGGCCGACCCCCATCTGCACCGCGAGCCAGGCGATGAACAGGCCGGCCGCGATCCACAGACAGTTGCCGATCAGTTGGATTGTCATGCAGGCATCGTCCGAAGCTCATCTTACGTCAGCGCGTGGCTGGCGCTCACCGTGCGGCAGGCATGAAGGCCGGCAGGAACCGGTCGCCGCGCCGCATGATGGCGGTGACGAAAGGCTTGGCAAAATGAATCGGAAACAGCACCGCATTCTCTTCGGCGCAGTGCTCCAGCATGGCGCGCCGGGTGATCTGCGCCTGGGCCTGATCCTCGCAGAACTTCGTGTTCCAGCTCGGCTCATAGACCTGCACGGGATGATGGATCGCATCGCCGCAAAACACACTCTGATCTTCGCCCTTGCCGGCCTTCAGCAGGACATGGCCGACGGTGTGCCCCGGCGCCGGCTCGACCAGCAGCAGGTCGTCGATCTGGTGCGGCGCGTCGTCGAGCAAAACCGCCTGCTTCGATTGGATGATCGGCAGCACGCTGTCCTGATAAAGCCCTGCGCGCACGTTGTCGGTGCTCCAGCGTTCATCCTCCTTGCGCGAGAACAGGTACTTGGCGTTCGGAAACGTCGGTACCCAACGGCCGTCCTTGAGCTGGGTGTTCCAGCCGCAATGGTCGGTGTGAAGATGGGTGCAGAGCACGATGTCGATGTCTTCCGGCCGCACGCCGGCCTCGGCGAGCCGTTCGAGATACGGCGTGTTGAGCTGGTTGAACCGCATGTTCCAGGGGCGGATCTTGTGGTTGCCGGAACACGTATCCAGCAGGATCGTGTGGCGCGGCGTTCGGATCAGCCAGGAATGGATGCTGGTGACAAGACGATCCTCGATCGGGTCATAGTGCGCCGGCACCATCCAATCGAGATGAGAGCGGAACGCATCCGCATCGAAGTTGGTCAGGAATTGACTGGGGCCGACGCTGCTGAGGCCGACGCTTTCTTCGATCCGCGTCGCGGTGATGTCGCCGATTTTCCACGTCGCCATGCGCTTCTCCGCTCACCAGGAACCGAGAAGGGGCGCCATCTCCATTCCGAGCAGAATCTTATTTGCTGCCGGGCTTCTCGGCAAATTTGGCAACGATCTGCTGCTGCCGGTCGATCTCCTTGTCGACCCAGGCCGCGTATTCCTTTGGGCCGAGCTCGAAGGATTCCATGTCGAACTTGTTGAGCACCGCCTCATGGGCGGGGTCGTGCAACGCCTTGCGGAAGGCTAAGTAGATCTTGTCGACGATCGCCGGGTCCATCCCAGCCGGGCCGGCAAGTCCGTAGGGGCTGGTTTCCGAAAAATCGATGCCGACCTCTTTTAGAGTCGGGACGTTCGGCCAGCGCTTGGTCCGGTGCTCGCCCCAGGTGACCAGCAGGCGGAAGTCGCCCGAATCCACCAGCGGCGCCCAGGCGCTGCCGTCAGCCGACGCCATGACATGGCCCCCGAGAACGGCGGCGTTGTTCTCGGAATTGCCGCGCGAGGGGATGTGCTTGAGCTTGGTGCCCGTCGCCGCCGCGATCTGCTCCATCCCGAGGTGAAGCACGGAGTTCACGCCGAAGGTCGTGTAAGTGAGCTTGCCGGGATTGGCCTTCGCATAGGCGACGAAGTCATCCCACGTCTTGATCGGCGAATCCGAGCGGACCACCACGCCGAACAGATATTGGCCGATGCCGCCGATATAAGTGAGGTCCTTCTTCGGATCGTAGGGCATCTTCTGCAGAAACGGCGCGCGGAATACGCCGGAGCCGACGTATGAAATAGTGTAGCCGTCAGGCTTCGCATTCGCTGCCATCGATGACACGCCAAGCGTTCCCACGCCGCCGGGCTTGTTCTCGACAACGATGGGCTGACCGAGGTCCTTGCTGACGAGATTGGCCAGTACGCGATACTGCGTGTCGGGAACGCCGCCCGCCTGCCACGGGATCACCAGCGTGATGGGGCGCGTCGGATATTGCTGCGCGACGGCCGGGCTTAGCCCCAGGCTCAGCGATGCTGCCACCACGCACCAAACGGGCAATCGGCGCAGAATGTCACGTCTTTTCATTTGCGAAATTCTGGGCACAAACCAAACGGGTGTCAATCTGCCGCCTGATGACGTTGCCGTACGGTCTTTGCTATAAAACTGCCGTGCAACCGCACGGAAAACAATTGAGCACCAGTGTTGCAATACGGCGCGTGTGTCTGGCGACCGCGCTGCTCGTCGGTCTCGCTGCTCCGGTCCGGTCCGAGGAGCAGTCGTGGCCATCGCGGCCGATCAAGATCATCACGCCTTTGGCCGCAGGAGGCGCCGCCGACATTTTGGCCCGAACCGTCGGGGATGAATTGTTTGCGACGCGGAAGCAGCCGGTGGTGGTTGAGAACCGTCCAGGAGCCGGCGGGATGCTGGCCGCAAACACGGTGGCCCGTGCCCAGCCCGACGGTTACACGCTGTTGCTCGGCACCCCGGGCTCGCTCGTCATTACGCCAGCGCTCTCCAAGAACGTGACGTTCGATCCCATCAATGATTTCACGCCTCTGACCATCGCGATCGAGACACCGATCTGTCTCGTGGTGCATAAGGACCTGCCGGTCAATTCCGTCGCCGATCTTGTCGCTTACGCCAAGGCCAACCCCAGAAAACTTTCATTCGGCAGTTCAGGGCCGAACACCACCCATCACCTGGCCGGTGAATTCCTGAAGGTTCAGGCCGGCATCGATATGGTCCATATTCCGTATCGCGGCGGCAATCCGGCCATGACTGATCTTCTGGCCGGTCAGATTCCCGTGCTGTTCGCCACACTGTCGACGGTGCTGCCCCATATCCAAAGCGGCAACCTCAAGATTCTGGGCACGATCGAGGCCAAACGCTCGCGCGCGCGTCCGGAGATTCCAACGATTGGCGAAAGCGTGCCGGGGTACGCGGTGCCGTCAAGTTTTCTGGGTTTCCTTGCGCCGGCTGCTGTGCCCGATCCGCTCACGCAGCGAATGAACGCGGCCCTGGTGCAAGCGATTGAGACGCCAGCAGTCCGCAAAACGCTGGAGAGCAGCGGCTTCGAGGTCGTCACCAGCACGTCTGCGGAGTTCGGTGCACTGATCAGGGCGGCGGTCGACCGCTACCGCAAAATCGTGACCGACGCTCACATCGAAGCGCAGTAAGGACACCAATGGCCACGTACCGCCTCACGCGCGAAATTCCAGTCGACGAAAGCTACGACATCCTGGTCGCCGGCGGCGGACCGGCCGGTTCTGCGGCCGCGGTCTGCGCCGCCCGGCTCGGCGCCAAGGTGCTGCTCGTCGAAGCCAACGGCTGCCTCGGCGGCATGGGGACGTCGGGTCTGGTCTCGACGTTCGGCCCGGTCTCGGACGGCAAGCGCATGCTGGTCGGCGGCTTTATGAAAGAGCTGGTCGAGTCGATGTACCAGCGCGGCGATCTCGGGCCCCACGTCGTCCCCGAGTATCTTTACAGCCAGCTCAACCGCTGGGTTCCGTTCAAACCGGAGGCGCTCAAGCGCACGCTCGACGCCATGGCCCAGGATGCCGGCGTCGATGTGCGCTTCTTCACGCGCGTGATCGACGCCGAGGCGGCGGACGGGCGTATCGAAGGCGCGGTGATCAGCAACATCGAAGGATACCGCTTCATCCGCGCCAAAGCCTTCATCGACTGCACCGGCGACGCCGCGCTGTCGGACCTCAGCGGCGCCGAATGCAAGATCATCCTCCGCGACATCGAGGCCGTGGCGCCATCGACGTTATGTTCGATGTTCTCGGGCGTGAACTGGGACGATCCGGCCTACGGCGAGGATTGGCGCGGCATCGACAAGGTGAAGGCGCTCTCCAAGAAGCAACTTCTGCAGGCGATCGAGGATGGTCATTTCACCCAACCCGACCGCTTCATGCCGGGCATGAACAAGATCGGCAAACGCGCCGCGCAGCTCAACGGCGGCCACGTCTTCAATCTGAACGGACTCGACAGCCGCTCGCTGTCGGAAGGAATGATGTTCGGAAGAAAGCTCGCGGTCGAATACACCGAGTTCTTCCGCAAATATGTGCCGGGCTGCGAAGAGATCGAACTGCTCACCACCGCGCCCGTGATGGGGGTGCGCGACACCCGCCGTATCGTCGGTGAGTTCGAGTTGACGATCGAGGACTTCAAATCGGCACGGCAGTTTCCCGATCAGGTCGCGGTCTACAACCGGCCAACCGACGTTCACCCCACCGATACATCGGAAAAGGAATACAACCGCTTCCTCGATGACTTTGAAGGCTTCCACGGATTGGGCGAAGGCGATTGCCTCGGTGTGCCTTACGGAATCCTGGTGCCGAAGGGCTGGAAAAATCTCTGGGTGGCTGGCCGCTGCCACTCGAGCGACACCAAGGTGCACGGGTCGATCCGCGCACAGTCCGCCGCCTACATGATGGGGCAGGCGTCAGCCACGGCCGCCGTGCAGTCGATCCGCACCGGCCAGCCGGCCTGCGACCTGGACACCCTGACGCTGGTGGAAACACTGCGTCAGCAGGGCGCGTATCTGCCGCAAGACAAGCTCAGCCGCCAGATGACGCGCGGCTGAGCTGGCGTCGTGCGACGCTCGGCTTCCCTCGGCAGAGTTCGGACGTGATCAGGAGGTCATCGACCGCGCGCGGCCCGCGCGTAGCGCCGGGCTGATCAACGCGCACTACTGGCGCCCGACGCTGTTTGCGGGCATTCTTCGAGTACTGCCGCGGAGACGTAAGGATGGCGAAGCAAGAACAACAGTCCGAATACATGAGCAACGTCATCGGCCAAGCTGGCGCTTCGACAGGCGAGAATGCCGAACGGAAGCCGCATGTTGCCTATACGGATTTGCGCGAATGGATCGACGAGGCTCGTAAGCTCGGCGAGGTCCGCGAAGTGAAGGGCCTGTCGTGGCAGAAGGATATCGGCATGGCGGCCGAGGTCATCCTGCACGACGAGAACGCTCCCTGCGTCATTTTCGAAGACGTGCCAGGCACGTTGCCGGGCAGCCGCGTCCTGGTCAATTTCTTTGGCGGCAAGCGGCAGCGGATGACGCTCGGCTTCCCGACCGACATGACCAAGCTCGAATTGAGCGAAGCGTTTCGCACAGAGTACATGGCCGACCTCAAGCGCATCCCGCCGCGCTATGTCAACGACGGGCCGGTGTTCGAGAACGTCATCACCGGCGACGCCGTGGACGTGACAATGTTTCCGACGCCCAAGTGGCATGACGACGACGGCGGCCGCTACATCGGAACTGGCAGCTTCAACGTCACCCGCGACCCCGACGAGGGCTGGATCAACTGCGGCACTTATCGCGTGATGATTCACGACGCCAAGTCGGTCGGCTTCTACATCTCGCCCGGCAAGCACGGCCGCATCCAGCGCGACAAGTACCAGGCCAAGAACGAGCCGATGCCGATTGCGATCGTCGTCGGCTGCGACCCGATGTCGTTTCTCATGGCGTCGAGCGAAGTGCCCTACGGGGTCTGCGAATACGAGGTGATCGGCGGCATCCGCGGCGAGCCGGTCGACCTGGTCAAGGCTCCGATCACCGGCCTGCCGGTGCCGGCCAACGCCGAGATCGTGATCGAGGGCTACGTGCAGCCGGGCAAGGTCAAGCCGGAAGGCCCGTTCGGCGAATGGATGGGCTACTACGGCAGCGACGTGCGCAATGAGCCGGTGATGGACATCAAAGCCATCTATCACCGCAACAATCCGATCCTGCTCGGCTGCGCGCCGCAACGCCCGCCCGACGAGATCGCCCGTTACCGGGCGCTGACCCGCTCGGCCATTGTGCGCGAGAACATTGTCAAAGCCGGCGTGCCCGATGTTGTCGCAACCTGGGCGCACGAGATCGGCACGGCGCGGCTCCTGCTCGGCATTGCCATCAAGCAGCGCTATCCGGGTCACGCCGCACAGGCCGGTCATGTCGCGGCGATGTGCCATGCCGGCGCCTATGCGGGGCGCTATGTGATCGTGGTTGACGAGGATATCGACGTGTCGAATCTCGAGGAGCTGATCTGGGCGATGCTGACGCGCTCCGATCCGGCAACCTCGATCGACATCATCCACAACGCCTGGTCGACGCCGCTTGATCCGCGGATCGAGCCGGAGCGCAAGGCCAAGGGTGATTTCACCAACAGCCGCGCCATCATCGACGCGTGCCGGCCGTGGCATTGGCGCGACAAGTTCCCCAAGGTCAACGCGCCATCGCCCGAAGCCGCTCGGCTTGCACGTCAGAGGTTCGGCTACCTGCTGAAGTAGCTACTCGCCCTTGATGCCTTTCTCGCGGACGATCGCGCCCCAGCGCGTGTATTGCTGTCGCAGGTATTGACCAAACGCCTCCGGCGTATCCGCTGCAGGCGTCACGCCGGACTGCGCAAGTTTGGCCCGCATGTCCGGATCGTTTAGCGCGGTGACGATCGCGGCGTTGAGCTTGGCGACCACCGGAGGCGGCGTCCCCGCTGGCGCCAGCACTCCGGCCCACTGGTCGGCGACCGTGTCGGCGAACCCCTGTTCGACGAAAGTCGGCACGTCCGGAAAGATGTCCGAGCGTCGTTCGGACGTCGCGGCAAGCGCCCGAATCTTGCCGGCCTTGACCTGCGCGACCACGGTCGGCCCGTCGCCGAACAAGCCGTTCAGTGTGCCGCCGAGGAGATCGGTCATGGCGTGCGCCGCGCCGCGATAGGGGACCTGCTGGAACTGCACCCCGGCCGCGGCCTGATAGAGCACCAGGCCGAGATGCGAGACGGAGCCGAGCGCCGTGATGGCGAGCGTAATGGTTCCGGGCTTGGCGCGTGCCAGCCCCGCGAGATCGACAGCGGATTTGACCGGCATCGCGGCGTTGACCACCAGCATGGTCGAGTTGAACGCCACGCGACTGACCGGTGCGAAGTCTTTCAGCGAGTCGTAGGGCACCGGCCGCAAATGCGGATAGACCGCCACCACGCCGGCGGTGGTGAAGTAGAGCGTGTAGCCATCAGGCTCGGACTTCGCCACGAAGTCAGCCCCGAGCGCGCCATTCGCGCCCGGCTTGTTTTCGACGATGACGGTCTGCCCAAGCGGACCGCGCAGCTTATCCGCCAAGAGGCGCGCCATGAAATCGGTGGTGCCGCCGGCAGTGAAGCCAACCACCAGCCGGATCGGCCTGTTGGGGTAGTCCTGCGCCTGTGCTTGCACTTGCGCCGCGCTGCTCGAAGCAATGAGCGCAAGCCCGGCGACCCAAGCAAGGCGTGTAAATGGCCGAAGCAAACATCGCCTCCGTTCGCGGATGACGGCGATTATGGACAAGCCTTGGGGGCACCGCTAGCCTCAAACCAAGTGTGCCGCGCGCTCGGGAGAATGTCATGACAATCCGCTTCACTCGAAGAATCGCGCTCGCGATCGCTGCGGCCGCCCTCTGGTCGGCGCCGTCGCTCGCCCTGGCCCAGTCCTGGCCGTTGCGGCCCGTCACCGTCATCCTGCCGTTTGCCGCCGGCGGCGGAACCGACCTGCTGGCGCGCTCACTGGCGCAGCATTTCGGCGACACGTTCGGCCAGCAATTCGTCATCGACAACCGCGCCGGCGCAGGCGGCAATGTCGGCGCCGCTGCCGTCGCCAAAGCGGCCCCCGACGGTTACACGATTTTGTTTGGCACGCCCGGGCCACTCGCGAACAACAAGCTGATGTACAAGAACCTGCCGTTCGATCCCGAGCAGGCGTTCACTCCGATCGTACTGGTCGCCAAGTCGCCGCTCATCATCGCGGCCAAGGCGTCGCTTCCGGTCAAGGATCTTCAGGAGCTCAAGGCCTACGCCAAGGCAAACCCCGGCAAGCTCAATGTCGGCATGCCGGGCAACGGAACGCTCGGCCACATCACCTCGGTGCTGGTGCAAAGGGAACTCGGGGTCAGCATGACCGACGTGCCGTATCGCGGCACGGCGCTGGTGGCCAACGATCTGCTCGGCGGCCAGGTCGACCTGGCGATGGACTTCATGCCGTCGTACGTGCCGCTGGCGCGTGAGGGGAAAATTCGCGCACTCGCCGTCACCACCATGCAACGGTCGAAGGACCTGCCGGATGTACCGACCGTGCAGGAGGCCGGCTTCAAGGGATTCGAGGCCACCGCCTGGTATGCCTTGGCGGCGCCGGCGGGAACGCCGAACGACATCATCGAGAAGCTCAACGCGGAAGCGAATGCATTCCTGAAGAGCGCGAAGGGGCAGGAGGTGATTGCCAACCTCAGCATGCAAGCGGTGGGCGGTCCGCCGGCTGATCTCAAGGCGTTCATCGCGTCCGAGTTGAAGAAGTGGGGCCCAGTGGTGAAGGACGCCAACATCTCGATGTGAGAGCGCGGTGCGCGCCGCGACCGTGACATGGACGCAGCGCTGGTGAGCGCCGCCGTATTCCTCCTGATGTTTGACACGGCTGGTCGCGTTTCCTAGCATTTTACGTTTTCAATTGGAGAGTTCTGGCGATGGCGGCGACAAACTTCTTGTCTGGCAAGGACATCGTCATCATCGCCTATGGTGAAGTGAAGAACGAACTGCGCTCCGGCAAGACCGCGACCGAGTTGACCGCGGATGTCATGGTTCAGCTTCTCGCCAAAACAGGTTTGACCAACCGCGACATCGACGGCTTTGCGTTGACGTTGCCGCTGTCGGAGCTCGGCTTCGCCTGGTACTCGAACGTTGTCGTCGAGAATCTTGGAATCCAGGCGCGCTGGCTGCAGATCACTGACATCGGCGGCTGCGCCATCCTCGGCAACGTCGCCCGTGCCGCCGCCGCACTGAAATGCGGCATGATCGAGATGGCGTTCTGCATCCATGCCGACGCGCCGAGCCGTCTTCCTGCTGTCGAATACTTCAACTATCGCTCGGAGTTTCAGGAGCCGGTGGGCTATCAGGGCCCGCTGGTCGCCTTTGGCTTGATGACGGATGCCTACGATCAAAAATACGGTCTGAAACCCGAGGCGCTCGGCAAGCTCGCGGTCGCGCAACGCAATGGTGCGGTGGCGAACGAGAATGCGCTCGAGAAGTTGCGCAAACCGATCACGGTCGATGACTACCTCAACTCGCGGCCCGTTTCGGAGCCGATGCGGCTTCTCGATTGCGTCATGCGCTGTGATGGCGCCAACGGCATCGTCGTCACCACGCTCGAGCGGGCCAAGGCCATGGGCGTCAAGAAGATGGTGCGGCTCGCGTCCTATTCGGAGATCACCAACTACGATCCGACCAATTCGACGCCTGACGGGTTCGAGACCGGCTTCCAGGTGGTCGGCCCGGATGCGCTCAACAAGGCCGGCATGGCTCCGCGCGACGTCGACATGTTCCATCCCTACGACGACTTCCTCATCGCTCTGCTGCTCAAGCTCGAGCAGATCGGCTTCTGCAAACGCGGTGAGGGCAGTGACTTCCTGATGAGCACGGACATGTCGCCGACCGGTGCTCTGCCGATCAACACCGGCGGCGGCCAGATTTCAGCAGGGCAGGCCGGTCTTGCCGGTGGCGGCACCAACGTCGTCGAGGCGGTGCGTCAGCTGATGGGCGAAGCCGGCAGCCGCCAGGTACCGAATGCCAAGAACGCTTTGGTGACCGGCATCGGCGTCGTTCCCTATTTCCGGAACTGGGGTTCGAGCGTCGCCATGGTGATGGAGACTTGAACCCGATGGCCGAAGCAAACAAGCGACCGGTCCCGGTCCCAACCCACACGTCGGCGCCGTTTTGGGATGCCGTTAAACGCGGCAAGTTCCTGCTGCAGTACGATCCCGCCGCGAAGAAGTATCAGTTTTTTCCCCGGCCGGTCAGCATCTACAGCGGCAGCAACAAGATGGAATGGCGCGAGGCATCGGGCCGCGGCACGCTCGTCGCGCGGACCAATGTGCAAGTGCCGCATCGCGGCTTCGAGAAGCTCGTTCCGTTCGTGCTGGCCGCGGTCAACCTCGAAGAGGGCGTGCGCGTCGTCGCCCGCCTGATTGGCGTGTCCTACGATCAGGCGAAGCACGGCATGAAGGTGCGGATCTGCTGGGAAGAGCTTTCGGATGGCGCCCGCATGTACGCTTTCGAGCCGGACGTCTGAGCGGCCGCGTGAGCCTTGGCGGCGCAGCTACTTTGACTGCTCATCGTCGATGGCCGTGACCAACTCGACAATCCGGCGGCGCAATTTGGGATCCTTGATGCTGGTAAACGCCCTGGTCAATGTGAGTCCGTCTGTCGTTGCCAGGAAATCGGCCACGTAGTTGGGCGACGGAGCGTCGGACATTCCCTTCAGCGGCTTCTCTGAAATGCCCGGTCCGCCTTCGAAGAAGAAGGATTCCGGCACTTGCAGGATGTGTGCGATTTGCTGCAAGCGGCTCGCGCCGATGCGATTGGTGCCCTTCTCGTATTTTTGCACCTGCTGAAAGGTGAGCTTCAGTGCCGCGCCGAGCTTTTGTTGCGTGATGCCGAGCATCATGCGGCGCATGCGCACGCGCGCTCCGACGTATTTGTCGGTCGGGTTGGGCTGCTTTTTTGCGATCATCGGGCACTTTCCAATGAGTTGGATCGATCGCTGGCGGCCGTTGCTCGTGCGGCCGCGGATCGCTGGGCGAACCCAACGTTAGCCCCAGATAAAAGTTTCAACCTGAGGTAGCGTTTGATTTCGTGACGCGCGCTAGCCCCGAGGCTCGCGTCATTTGCGACAATCCATTGTTCGGCGGCCCGGCGTTCGTGTCATTATCGGCCGCACGCTCTCTTATTCGATGGCATCGAATGAAGGATGAGATCGAAACCCGGCTGTTTCGTTATTTTGTCGCGCTGGCCGACGAACGGCACTTCGGCCGCGCGGCGGCGGCCCTGAACGTTGCCCCGTCGACTCTGACACATCAGATCAAGCGGCTGGAGTCTTTACTCGGAGCGCGGCTGGTCGAACGCCGCGGCAACACGCGGGTTGCGTTGACCGAAGCGGGTGAGCGTTTTCTCCTGCACGCGCGCAATGTGCTGCGCGAAGCCACCGATGCGGCCGCCGCGGCCCGGCAGGCCGCGCGCGGCGAAGTGGGCCGCATCGAATTGGGGTTCATACCGATCGCGTTGTTTACCGGATTGATCGACCGGTTTGTGCGCAGCTTTCAGCTGAAAAACCCAAGTGTCGAAATCGTGCTCCGGCAAATGGTGACCGAGCAGCAGGTCGCCGCGATGCTGGATACCAATCTCGATTGCGGCATTGCGCGGATGCCGGAGCGGTTGCCGAGCGGATTGGCGGGGTTTCTGGTCGCACGCAACCCGATGGTCATTGCTCTTCCGAGCGATCATCCAATGGCGAGACACAAAGCCATCGATCCGGTGGCGCTGCGCAACGAGGCTTTTATCACCTATGCGCCCACCATCGACATCGGCTACTGGAATCACATGGAGGTGCTCGGGAAGCTCGGCGCGTTCACGCCCAAGGTCGTTACACGCATTGGCGATTTCATGAGCATCCTGTCTTATGTCTCGGCGGGTCGCGGTATCGCGGTCATCTCGCAGGCGTTTTCGCGGATCAACATCCCCAATGTCGTTTTTCGGGAGATCATGACGCCCGCGCCACCAATGCTGCGAATCGGGTTTATTCACCGCACGAGCGAGCCGTCGCCGGTGGGGCAGGCGTTCATGAAATTCATGCGCCCCCATGCGATAAAATGACACGCGCCCGTGGCGATGTTTTGCAACAGCTCATGTTGTGGAATATCGTCTAGCGGTGCTGACAGCCGGGCCGGCGGCTCAAAATCAAACATGAGGAATGAATGCAAAGCCTAGCTGCGGCTGCTCGAACGATGCGCCTCTGGCGCTGCGCCATTCTCGCGGCCGTGTGTTGCGGGGCGCTGACGGCAACCGCCCGAGCGCAGGAATATCCGACGGGGACGATCCACGTGCTCTCCAGCACGTTTCCGGGCGGCATCATCGATCAGCTGGCGCGGGTGTTTGCGACGAGGCTTCAGGAGCGCAGCAAGCAGAGCACCGTCGTCGAGAACACGACGATTGCGACCGGAACGGTCGGCGTTGCGCAAGCGGCCAAGTGGGCGCCGGACGGCTACTCGCTGCTGGTCGGTCACGCCGCCAACATGACGATCCTGCCGATCCTCAATCCGAAGCTGACATACGATCCGCGCCGCGACTTCATCCCGATTGCGCTCCTGGGCCGCGCGGCGAACCTGCTGCTGGTGCCAAAAGACTCGCCCATCATGTCGGTGCAGGACCTGATCACCAAGGCGAAGGCTTCGCCCGGAGCGCTGACCTATGCGTCGCAAGGCTTGGGTAGCACCGCTCATCTCGCGACCGAGCAGTTCAAGCTGCTCACCGGGGTGGACATCGTCCATGTGCCTTATCGCGGCGCGGCGCCGGCGGCGACCGCGCTGGTCGCCGGCCAGATTTCGATGATGATCGATACCGTGCCTGGCAACCTGGCCCAGGTCCGTGCCGGCAATCTGCGCGCTCTCGCGGTTGGCTCGGCCGAGCGTTCGGCCGTTCTGCCGGACGTGCCGACGATGGCGCAGGCGGGCGTGCCCGGCGTCGAGGGCGGATTGTGGATCGGTCTGTTCGTGCCCGCGCGCACCCCGCAGCCGATCGTGTCCTACTTGAGCCGGCAAGTGCAGGAGATTTTCGCGCTGCCGGAGGTCCGCGATCCGTTGGAGGCCCAGGGCGTGACTCTGCCGAAGGGCTCGCCGGAAGACTTCGCCCGTTTTCTCGCCTCCGAAGACCAGCGCTGGCGCGAAGTCATCACGCGGGCGAAAATTGAGTTTCCGCAGTAAGCCGGCTTCGCCTTACGTTACGGACTCGGCGTCCTTCAGGCTATCGATCAACGCCGCCCGGCGCATGTAGGCCCGCGCCGTTGCGTCGTCGCCGGCGGCACGCCGGAGTTCATCCAGATTTTTCTGCCGCACGGCGGGATCGCGCTCGTCGAGCAGCTTCTTGTTCATGATCGTTTGCGCCTGGACATATTTCATCGCGGCGTGGCGGCGCTGGCGGCTGTAGCGATCAAGCAGATCGTCATCCGCTTCGCCCGCGATCACCCGCGCAAGTTTTTCCGCGAGGTTGATGCCGTCATGCATGCCGCTGTTCATGCCGATACCGCCGAGCGGATTGTTGACGTGCGCCGAGTCCCCGGCCAGCAACACGCGGCCCTGGCGGAAGGTCGAAGCCACCAGCTGATGCAGGCCGTAGACGCTCACCGACTCCACATCGTAGCGGCCGCTCTTCGGAAAGAACTTCTGCAACAGCGCCTCGATGCGTTCCGGCGCTTGTGCGGCTTCGTCACTTTCATCGGGCTCGATCGGAAACAGACAGCGCCACAGGCCGTCTTCGGTTTCGCCGCCCACCTTGAACAGGCTCGCCCATTCGTCAGGGTCGGAAAAATAGTTGCGATAGCAGAGGTCGGGCACCACCTGCTCAAAGTCGAACAGCGTGGCGATCTTGATAAAGCGCTCCGGATAGCTGAATCCCTCGAATTCGATTTCGGCAAGCTTCCGCACCGTGCTGCGGCCGCCGTCGCAGCCGATGACATAGGCAGCCTGGATCTGCTCGCGGCCGCCCGGCGTCGCGATCTCGACCGTGACCCCATCGGCGTCTTGGGTCAGCCCGGTGACGGTGTGCGAGAAGCGGACGTCGAAATCGTCGCCGTTGCCGTGCTCAGCGGCGATCGAAGCCGTCAGCTTGTATTGCTCATACTGCAGGACAAACGGATAGCGGACCTCGTCGCGCAACCGCTCGAGGTCGAACTCCGCAACCACCGACTTGGTCGGACGGTCGTGAAAACGATAGGTTGTCGATATGAGCCCGAGCGGCAGGATCTTCGCCGTGACGCCGAGGTCGTCGAGCATCTCAAGCGTTGGCGGATGAATGGTCGCGGCGCGCTGATCCTTGGCCGGCGCCGGTTCCTGCTCCAGCACCGTCACCGCAACGCCGCGACGATTCAGCGCAAGCGCGCAGACCATCCCAACCGGACCGGCGCCGACGACGATGACCGGTTTCTGTGTTTTCGATGCGGACATGCAACTCAGTTGAGGGTTTGCATCAACCAAAAAGAGTGAGCCGGCCCAATGGGCTACGCGTCGGCGACTGGTCGAACGTAACAGACACAGGCACCGCCGCAAGTTCGATTGGACTTTCTACAGCGCAAAGCTGTTCAACATTGAATACTGTTGCAAAACGTCCGGCGTTGTCGACACTACGCCCCGGAATATTGGCGCAATGACAAAAAAGCCACGCGTTGCGGTGATCGGGGGCGGCCTGGGCGGCATGACAGCCGCGCTGGCGTTGTCGCGCTTTGGCTTCGAGCCGCATGTGTTCGAGCAGGCCGGCGAGCTTCGCGAGATCGGCGCCGGCGTCGGCGTCGGCCCGAACGCCGTGAAGGTGTTGCGCGCGCTGAGGCTCGAAGAAAATTTGCGGTCGCGCGGCTTTGAAGCAGGCTCGATCGTCGGCCGGGATTTGCAGACCGGCGAGATCAAATTCCAGGTTCCGATGAAAGGCGCGTCAGAGACCCGCTATGGCGCGGCCCACGTGCAAATCCATCGCGCCGATCTGCTGGATATGCTGGTCCGCGCCGCGACCGGGATTCAGGTTCATCTCAACAGCCAGTGCGCCGTCGTGTCGTCCTCGGACGGTGCCGCCAAGATCACATTGAGCGACGGCCGGCACGAGTCGTTCGATGTGGTGGTCGGCTGCGATGGGCTGCATTCGGTGGTGCGCGCTGGATTGTACGGCCCGGATTCGCCGCGCTTCACCGGCAATATGTGCTGGCGTGCGTTGATCGCGACCGACCAGCTTCGCGCGGACCTCGTGCAGCCGAACATGACCGTCTGGATCGGCCCCGACGGGCATATCGTCACCTACTATGTGCGCGGCGGCCGCATGGTGAACCTCGTCGCCTTTCTGGCGGTCGAGCATCAGGTCAGGGAATCCTGGTCGAACGAATCGACCGCCGGCGAACTGCTTGCGGCTTATCCCGAGGCTCATCCGCAACTGCGGGCTGTGATGGAGCGCGCCACGGGCTGCTTCAAGTGGGGCCTGTTCGACCGCGAGCCGCTGCCGTCATGGCACAAGGGACGCGTGACACTGCTCGGCGATGCGGCGCATCCGATGCTGCCGTTTTTGGGACAAGGCGCTGCGACCGCCATCGAGGACGGTTATGTCTTTGCCCGCGAATTGGCTCGCGCGCCGGACAACATCGAGGCCGCGTTGCGGGCATACGAGAGAGCGCGCATTCCACGCACATCTCGCATCCAGATCGCGGCGCGGAAGCAGGAGCGGTTCGTTCACCAGACCACCCGGTCGGCCGACGTGAATTCCGATTGGCTTTATCAGGATGACGTCACGCAGCCGGATGCCGCGCAGGCTTCCTAGTCGGTCGCGATTCAAACTCCGCTGGTCCACAGGAACGGGCCGTCATGCCCCGCGAAGGCGGGGCATCCAGTAATGATGGCTTGGCGAATACTGGATCGCCCGCCTTCGCGGGCGATGACGGCCCAGTCCGTATTACGCGTTCGCGCTTGTGCTCAGCGCCACAATTTCCGGCTCGCGATCCTTGCGCCCTCGACCATCGCCTTGAGCTTTGCCCACGCCACGTCCGGGTGAACCTCATCGCCTGCGCCTGAAGTACCGAAGCCGCAGTCGGTCCCGGCCAGCACGCGCTCGCGACCGACCACATCAGCAAACCGAATGATGCGTTGCGCCACCAGCTCCGGGTGCTCGACCAGATGCACGCAATGCGACACCACGCCGGGGATCAGAATCTTGTCGTCCGGCAGTTTCACGTCTTCCCAGATTTGCCATTCGTGCTCGTGGCGCGGGTTGGCCGCCTCGATGACGAAGGCCGCGGCGTGCACCTTCAGTATCAGGTCGACGAAATGCTTCAGCTCGAAGTCGTGCACCCGCGGCGCGATGTTGGTGCTGTAGCAGGTGTGGAACCGGATTTTGTCTGCCGGGATGCCGCGCAGCGCATGGTTCAGCGCCTCGATCCGGACCGCGATGAACTTCCGGCAATCCTCGATCGTCGCGTCGGTCGCCCGGTTGTAATGCGTCGCCATCCGGGGATCGTCGATCTGCAGGACGAAGCCCGCCTCGACGATGGCGAGGTATTCCACCCGCATCGCGTCCGACAATGCCGCGAGATACTCGTCGTCGGTCTTGTAATACTGGTTCTCGTAATAGAGCTCGAGGTTCGACGGCGATATCGCGGTGACGAAAACCTCCTCGTGGCGCTGGCCCTTCACCGCCGCTTTCAGATTGTCGAGATCGGTCCGCAGCTCGTCCTGGCCGACATATTTGATCGGCTCGGCGCAGACGAGCGCCTTGGGCCGCGCGGTGCGCTTGGCGACCAGCGTTCCGGCGCGTGCCGCGTGCATGATCTTGAGGTCTTCGTAGGCGCCGGCAAACTCGATCGAGTCCCGCGTCGCGGTGCGAAAGCGCACCGGGCTGTCGATCTCCTTCAGTCCGCTCAGCCGTGCCCGCGCATAGGCCATCCAGTTGAACTTGCTGTGCTCGCCGTCGCCGATCACGTCGATGCCGGTGTCGACCTGCTGGCGCACCACCTCGTCGATCGCGCGCTTCACCCGTGTTGCGAACGCGGCCTTGTCATAGGGCTCGTCCAGCTCCTTGGCGTTCAGCATCGCGACAAGGTCGCCCGGCCGCGGCAGACTGCCGGTGTGGGTGGTCAGGATGCGGCTCGTGCTGCGTTGCATCAAACTCTCGTTCGCCGGAATGATTTTTGATCGATCGACGATAGCAATTTCGGGAGATTGCGTAGAGGCTATCGGCAAAAGATCAGGGTGGGACGGACAGGGAAGGGCACAGGATGCGGCGCCGAGATGTGCTGACTCTTGCGGGGCTGGGAGCGGTCGAGATGCTGCGGCCGTCGTGGGCACTGGCCCAAGGTGATGCAGCGAACTGGCCAACGGGCAATGTCACGCTCGTTTCGCCGTTTACGCCGGGCGGCATGAGCGACGTACTGGGCCGTGCGCTCGGCGAGAAACTCGCTCCGGTGTTCGGCAAGAGCTTCGTCGTCGAGAACCGCGCCGGTGCCGGCGGCGCGCTCGGCGCGACGTCGGTTGCCCGCGCGGCGCCCGACGGGCTCACCCTGCTGGTCGCTCACATCGGCATTCTCGCGGTCAATCCGAGCCTCTATGCCAATCTGCAGTATCAGCCGCTGACCAGCTTCAAGTTCGTCGCGCCGCTGGCGCTCGTTCCGAACGTCCTGGCGATCAATCCCAAGCTGCCGATCCACACCATCGCCGAACTGATCGCCTACGCGAAGGACAATCCAGGCCGATTGAACTACTCCTCGGCCGGCATCGGCGGCGCGGCGCATATCGCCATGGCGGCGTTCAATGTCGCGACCGGCACCAAGATGATCCACGTGCCGTATCGTGGCACGCCGCCGTCGATCACTGACGTGATCTCCGGCGAGGTGCAGGCGACCTTCACCAGCGGCGTGTCGCTCTTGCCGCATGTGCGGAGCGGCGCGTTGCGCGCGCTGGGCTTCGGCACGCCGAAGCGCGTCCCTGCGGCGCCGGACATTCCCGCGATTTCCGAGACCGTGCCCGGCTTCGAGGCGTCGTCGTGGTACGGCATCGTTGCGCCGGCCGGCACGCCCGACGCGATCGTGCAGCGGCTTTATCCGGAGGTGCGAAAGGCGATGGCGTCGCCCGAGATCGCGCGCCGGCTGAACAACGAAGGCGCCGAGCACTGGGATATTTCGCCGGATGCGTTTCGTGATTACGTCGCGGCCGAGATCCAGCGCTGGAAGGGCGTGATCGAAGCGGCGAATATCAGAGTGGAGTAGCGTATAATTTTAGCTGCTCGCGAAGTGTGGCCATGCCACCGTCCACGTTGCAATCGTGTTCTGGATAGGTGTGGTTATCTGTGTATCCAAACTTAGGCGATTGTAGGCTAGGTGATGACAATGGATTCACTGCGTGCTCGTGTATTCATTAGCTGTGGTCAATCCAAAGAGACCGATGAAGTTGGTATCGCTCACCGAATTGCTGAGCGCCTTGAACAAGAAGGCTTCGAGCCTTACGTCGCTGTAGATGAGCAGACTTTGGCGGGGTTAACTGGAAACATTTTTGCGCGTCTCCGAAACACGGAATATTTCATATTTGTTGATTTTAAACGAGAGCGCCTAGCTGATGTTCAGTGGCATCGTGGCTCATTATTTTCTCATCAGGAATTAGCTATCGCGGCATTTTTGAATGTTGATAGCATTATCGCCTTCCAAGAGAAGGGAGTAAAAATCGATGATGGTATGTTGCGATTCCTTCAAGCCAATGCCGTACCGTTCACCGATAGAAACACTCTTCCGAATGTAATCGCCGATTTTGTCAGACAACGACAATGGATCGCCGGCTGGAGAAATGAACTTGTTCTTGACCGACTACCCCGACAGTTTTCCGATGCCTCGATTTTCGATGGGTCAGACCAACTCGTGAGGGCGAGATTTTTCCACATCAGCGTTCACAACCGGCACCGTGAAAAGCTTGCTGCCAACTGCTCTGTGTACTTTGAAAGGGCGACTCGCCTTCCAAATATCAACATTCCCCTAAAAACTATTGAGTTTAAGTGGGCCGGTGTTCATCTGCCTAACGTAGCGATCGCGCCGGGTGGCGTTCGCGAATTTGATGCGCTTCACCTTCTTCATTCCGATCCCACTCAAATCATTTTCAACGCACATTCAGATTCTCCGGACTACTATCCACATTTCGAAAAGGGGGCGGCGGATTACGAATTGTCCTACGTTGTTAGGGCAGAGAATTTTCCGCCTGCACGAGGGACGTTTAGGCTTCATTTGAGTGATCAGCTTAATGACACGACTTTTTCATGATGGTCTGAGGTGGAGGCTAAAGAGGGTTCGACGCAGCTTCGCTTAACAGAGCGGCGCCGGCTGGTGACGTTTGGCGAACTCACCGCACCGGCTGAATGCCCAACGCCTTAGCGGTCGCCGCGATGTTCTGCCGCTGCGCTTCCACCGCCGCGGCGAACTCCGCGGTGCCGCCCGGGTCGAGCTGCTGGCCGGTGGCGGCGAGCCGCGGCCCGATGCTCGGATCGGCGGCGACGGCCTGCACGTCGGCAGCGATCCGCTCGGCCGTGCCGGCCGGTAAATTCTTCGGACCGAACAGGCCGATCAATCCATCCAGCGCCAGTGACGGATAGTCGGCTTCGATGCCGGTCGGCAGGTCGGGCACGGACGCGGCCCGCTTCAGGCTCGTGACCGCTAGGAGCTTCACCTTGCCGGCTTCGACCTGCGACTTCACCACCGCGATCCCCGACACGATCACCTGCACACGGTTCTCGGCGAGATCCGTCAGCGCCTTGGTGATGTCACCATACGGAATCTTGGTCATCGTGATGCCGGTGGTCTTCATGAAGTTGTCGAACGTGATTTCGGTCGTGCCCGGCGTCGGCGCCAGGTTCAGTTTGCCCGGCTCCTTGCGGGCGAGCGCGACCAGCTCATCGAGTGTGTTGACGTTGAGCGCGGTCGGCACCGCCACCGCGATGATCGTGCTCGACACCCGCGCCAGCGGCACGAGTTCGGCCGGATCGTAGGGCAGCTTGGCATATTGCGTCGGATGGGCTGTGAAGGTGCCGGACGCGGCGAACAGCAGAGTGTGAATGTCGTGAGCGCCGATAAAGGCATTGATGGCGTTGATGCCGTCGGCGCCGGGCTTGTTCTCGATCACCACCGGCTGGCCCCAGCGCTTCGACAGCTGATCGCCGAACAGCCGCGCCGCGATGTCCTGCGCGCTGCCGGGGCCGAGACCGACGATGAATTTCACCGGCCGTTGCGGCCAGTTTTGCGCCTGCGAGAGCGTTGGCGACGCCAGCGTGGCGAGCGCGGCCCCGAAAACGACCGCGAGGATTGCATGGAGTTTTGTCATAAGAGCCTCAGAGCCAGCCGAGTAACATCCTGGGCCTCATGCTGAGGAGCGCACGAAGTGCGCGTCTCGAAGCATGGGCTGCGATTTGGGGCCCATCCTTCGAGACGCGTTGCTTCGCAACGCTCCTCAGGATGAGGTCGAAAAGAGTGCCGCCGAGTATAGGAAGGCGGTTCGGACGGTCAACGCAAACGCATCCAGCGATGCGCGAAATGCATGTTGTTCCGACCCCGGACGCATGGTCCACTATCGCCGATCATAGGAGATGACCATGCCATTGGTTGGGGCGGTCGCTGCGCCGCATTCGCACCTGCAGTTGTTCACGCGGCCGGCCGAGAACGAGAAATACAAGGCCGACGTGCAGAAGGGCCGTAACGCGATGATCGCGCTGCGCGACGTGGTCGAGCGCGCCAACGCCGACACCATCCTGGTGATCCACGACGACCATTTCGTGAATTTCGATTTCCGCTGCTATCCGCCGTTCGCAATGTTCGTTGGCCAGGAGGCCAAGGGCAGCGGCGTCACCGATCCCGATACGATCGAGAAGATCACCGGCGCGACCTACCGGAAATACGAGGGCAAGGAGTCCTTCCAATCCGCGCCAAGCGGCATCCCGCAGCACATGGCCAACTGGGATAAAGAGAAGCCCTATGTCTACAAGGTGAACACCGATCTGAGCGTGAAGCTGCTCAAAGGGCTGCTGGATCGGGACTTCGACATGCCGTTCACGTCTGACGGCACCATGGACGGCGAGGAGGTTCTGACGACGAACTTCCTCAACCCCAAGGCCGACAAAAAAGTCATGCTGATGTTCACCAACGGCTATGTTCCGCCGTTGCCGCGGCCGAGGCGCACCTACAAGCTCGGGCAGGCGATCCGGGAAATCCTCGACGAGGTCGATGATCGCGTGCTGGTGCTGGCGACCGGTGGCATGTCGCACTATCCGGGCACGCCGCTGTACGGCCACGTCGACGAGGAGTTCGACAAGAAGGTGCTGGCCATTCTGGCGGACGGCAAGGGCAGCAAGCTCGCGGACTTCACGGCTGACGAGCTGATGCAATCCGGCAACGGCGAGCTGATCAACTGGGTGATCACCGCGGGCATTTGCGGCGACGTCAAATGCAAGGTGCTGGATTATATCCGGCTCTGGCACATCGGTCTCGGCTATTTGTACTGGGAGGTTTGAGATGGCGGGCACTGAAGACATCCTTCGCCCGTTCGCGACCGAGATGCGCCATCTCACCAGCGCGCTGAACGTCATCGCGAGCGATATGATCCGGGACCGCGCGCTCGCCAAGAAGCTCGATGACGATCCGGATTATTTCCGGAAGAACTACACCGTCACCGAGGAAGAGCTGAAGGCGATGCGGGATCGCAACATGATCCGGCTCTATGAGCTCGGCCTGCATCCGTTCCTGCTGGTTCGCTTCGCCGGCATGATGGGCATTCTGGAATATTGGCAATCGCTCGGCGCGCCGGGCCGCGGCGGCGGCTGGCCGCGCAACACGTAAAGCCGGCACGAATGTTCAGGGTCGCGCTGAGTTGGGGGAGTGAAAGAAAATGAGTGCGAAACCCAAAAGCGCCAAGCCAAGGATTGCATACTTCGCTGGCTCCAACGCCACCATCCACTCGATCCCGCCGCTGGTCACCAGCAACAAGGCGCGCGCCAAATACGGCCTCGCGCCGCTGACCGATCCCGATCAGTCGCCGTCGCGGTTCGATGTGCTGCGGCCGCAGCGGCTGGCGCGGCCGGCGGTGGTTTATGTCGAGCAGTTCAGCGCGCATCCGCTCGAGGCCGACGCATCCGAGCTGTACGGCCCGCCCGACGGATACCTCGACGGCCAGGGCAATTTTCACAAGGAGCGAACCGGCCCCGCCGACAAAGCGGTGTATGAGGTCGAGCTTAAGCCCGACGACGGTCTTTATCCCTTACCCTATATGGCCCGTCAGTCGGACGGCCGCGCCTGGGATGCGGACGGCACCCAGGAGATCGCGCCCGCGAACCAAAGCCGGCAGCCGTTCTTCCCGGATGGATCGCGGCCGGTCGAGGAGATCGACCGGCTCGGTATCGGCGAGCAGGGCACCGGCAATCTCATTTCCGCGTATGCCGAGGTCGACTTCTTCCGCGTTCTGCCGCCGTCCGGCTACAAGAAGGGACTGCCGGCCGGTCGCCGAACCGACATCGGCGAGGGCGACATCGCGCCCGAGACGCTCGGCAAAGAGTTCTTTCCCTATCGCCCGCCGCATCTCGGTCAGCATCCGCCGCGGCTCGGTCTGGCGCGGATCGCCAACGCGGTGCAGGCCGTGCTGTCGAGCGGCAAATACGCCGGCGCGATCTGGACCCAGGGCAGTCCGCGCATCGAAGAGACGCTGTACTGGCTGAACCTGTTGCTCGACACCACGCTGCCGCTGTGCGGCAACTCGGCGCAGCGCGCCCACGGCATGATCAGCAACGACGGGCCGAAGAACCTGGTCGACTCGGTCGACTTTATTACGTCACGCGTGTGGGCCGATGAAGCCGGCAAGAACCGCACCGGGCTGGTGCTGGTTCAGGAGCAGCAGATCTTTGCGGCCCGTGAGGTGCAGAAGGGCGACGCGAGGCCGGGTGGTTATGTCGCCACCGGTGGCCACGGCGGCATTCTCGGCGGCATCGGCTTTGGCGGCGCCGCCACGATCAAATATGTACCGGCGACGCGACACACGTATCGCTCGGACGTCAACGTTTCGAAGCTGCCGAACGAAGTCATCGGCGTGCAACGCGGCGACGATGGACGGCTTGGGACGGTCAAGGTCGCGATCAAAGACGCGAAGGGCGCGCTGCTCGACACCGCGATCCCCAAGGTCTCGGTCATCAAGGACGGCAACTATGTCGCCGACGACTTCGACAGCGGCATCGAAAGCCAGGTCGATGTTCTGGCGCTGATGGACCTGAAGCTTCGCCAAGCGCCGCTTGCCGGTTTCGTGCTGGAAGGCCTGTCGCCCTATGGCACAACCACGTCACGCCCGCGGCATCAGGTTCTGCTCCGCGCCGTATGCAGCGGCATGCCGGTCGCCCGCGTCGGCCGCGGTAACAACGAGGGCTTCAGTCAGGCCGTCGATATGTTTATCGGCGGCAGCAACCTGACGTCGACCAAGGCGCGGCTGCTGCTGATGGCCTGCCTGATGAAGTTCGGCAGCCTGCCGCCGGCGGCCGATCCGGACAAGCCGACCAAAGCGGAGCTCGACGCGATCCAGGCCAAGCTTGCTGATTACCAGGCGGTCTTCGACACGCACTAAAGGAAGCAGGCCCCGCGATGACGACCTGGAATATCGGCTCAGCCTCGATCACCCGCGTGGAAGAGCTGCTCGGCATCACCAACCAGCCCTGCGAGAAATACTTCCCGAATTTCGAGCGCGACGTTCTGGAGCGCCATCTCGATTGGCTGTCGCCGCATCACTACAGCATCCAGGACGATCGGTTCGTCACCAGCGTGCATTCGTGGCTGGTCCGCCTGGGTGGTCTGACGATCCTGATCGATACTTGCGGCGGCAATCACAAGGACCGGCCGTGGACGCACCGCTTCCATCAGCTTGATACGCCCTACCTGCAGCGGCTGAGCGCGGCTGGCGTCAAGCCCGAAGAGATCGACATGGTGCTTTGCACCCACTTGCACGCCGATCATGTCGGCTGGAACACCATGCTGCGCGACGGCCGGTGGGTGCCGACGTTTCCGAACGCCAAGTATCTGTTCTCGCGGACCGACGACAGCTATTGGGACAAGCGGAAAAATCCGGCGATGGCCAGCTTTCCAGCACAGTGGGATCCGAAGCTTGGAATTCACGTGACTTGAAGTCGCGGC